>Ga0182024_10001144_pt1 | contig 68781 bp, 70 predicted proteins | sample P32metaG_FD_120480 | JGI IMG/M metagenome (GOLD analysis project Ga0182024, IMG submission 120480) | Permafrost microbial communities from Stordalen Mire, Sweden - P3-2 metaG (Illumina Assembly) | ecosystem: Environmental > Terrestrial > Soil > Wetlands > Permafrost | place: Sweden: Stordalen...
AATGTCGGCGCGAAATGCCAGCGCCTGCAGGTCGAACATGAGCTTCGTGTGCTCGTCGAAGCTGTCCGGGATGTCGGTGGGCCGCTCGGTCAATTCGATCGCCTGCGCGGACTGCGAATCGGGATTCTTGATGCGCAACTCAATCTCGCGGACTGAGTCCAGGTACTCGTCGAGCTTGGTGCGATCGCCGGGGCCGAGTGAAGTTGAAATCCGGCTTACCTCACGCATCACGGAATCGAGAATGCTGCCGGTCTCTCGCGCTCGCTCCTGCCTGGCCGCTGCATTTCCGCCGTCGCCAAACAGCCGTTCGAAGACGACGCGCGGATTCGTTTCGGCCGGATTCGGAGTCGTCGCATTGCGCCACGAAACGGTATTCACGTAGAAGCAGTCGCCGGAGTCACAGGCTCCCTGCGTGGGAAAATCCACCGTGAGTTCAAGCGACGAAATGCGGGAAGTCCTGCCGATGTGTTGCGCAGCTAACTGGTCGGCCGTGGTGGCAAGCCTTACTTCAACGCCGGGCTGAGTCCGGTCATACGCGTGAACACCGGTCAGCCAGGCCGCCGAAGCGCGCGGATGATCCCCGGTACCGTCGCCGAACGTGTCGGCCTGTTGGTGCGCCAACCCGGAAAGCACCGTGATGGAATCGCGCACGTTCGCGAGGGGCAGGAGGGTCGGGCTGAGTTCAAAACCGGGCCCGGTGGTTGCCGGATTCCATTTTTTCTGGATGACGCCATTCGCAATGTAAACGAAACCCAAGCGGGGCGGCGCCGCGGATTTTGCCGAGAGCGCGGGAGTCATCGCGTCGAGCATCGGCAGCGCGATGGCGGCTCCCATGCCGCGCAGGAACGTCCGTCGGGGCAATCCTTTTCTGGTGATGTACATTACCGGGCCTCTGCTTTCTCTACTCCGGTCTGTTCTCTCATTTGGAATGCGGGTGTCTTAACCACTTCTTCAACCAAAGTCCGAAACGAATACTGCTTTTCGCGAGCGGCCTTCACGATTTGCCGAATCGCCGGTTCGTCGTAATACTGAACGTTGCGCCCGAGCGCGTACATCAACAGATTCTCAGCCGCGGCGCCCACAAACTGCTCGGGATGACGCAGCAGTTCCCTCTTCAAGCCTGCCATGCCTTCAAACGTCGTGCCGTCCGGCAACACGCCGGATACATCGATCAAATTCCCATTATCCCGCTGCCGCCACTTTCCCACGGCATCGAAATTTTCCATGGCAAAACCGATGGGATCCATGCGCGCGTGGCAACCGGCGCAGGCCGGATTCGCCCGATGCGCAGTCATAGCTTCGCGCATCGTCAGTGATTTGCCCGGCTCCTTGCCTTCCGTCTTCAGTGACGGGACGTTGGGCGGAGGCGGCGGGGGTGGTGAAGCCAACAGGTTTTGCAGGACCCACTTGCCCCGCAGCACGGGTGACGTGCGGGTCGCGTAGGAGGTGATCGTCAGGAAGCTCGCCTGCCCGAGAAGACCGCCACGCGGGCTGTCCGGGGGAAACGTGTACCGGCGGAAGTAACTGCCGCGCACTCCAGGAATCCCGTAATGTTCCGCCAGACGCTCATTCAGGAATGTGTAGTTGGCCGACAACAGCTCAAGTACGCTGCGATCTTCGCGAAAGACGCTCGACAGAAACAGTTCAGTCTCCTTGCGGAGTGCCTGCCGCAGCGTGACATCGAACTCCGGAAAAAGAATTTCGTCGGGCTGCTTGGCTTCAATGTCCCGCAAATAGAGCCACTGGGCGGCGAAGTTGGTGACGAGCGCCTCCGAACGATCGTCGGCGAGCATGCGCTGCACCTCTGATTGCAGCACCTCGGGGTCGCGCAGCTTGCCGCGCTCGGCAAGACCGAGCAGTCGATCGTCCGGCACGCTGCTCCAAAGAAAGAAGGAAAGTCGCGAGGCCAACTCCAGATCGCTCACGGGCGAAGCGGAACGAGCGGTCGCGCTGGATGGCTGGCGTTCGATGCGATACAGGAACTGCGGACTAACCAGCAGCCGTTCCAGCGCTTTTTCGATGCCGAGATCGAAGTCGCCTTTGCCACTGCCGGCCTGGTAGAACGGCATGAGTTCCGCGAGATCGGCATCGGTCGCGGGGCGCCGGTAAGTATGGCGAACGAGGTTCGTCAGGATGCGGCGAGCGCAAGCCGCGGTTTCTTCCGTACAAACGAAAATACGCTTGCGGCTGGGCGATTCGCCGGGGCTCGCCACATCGTACGGGCCTGTGACGGTGACGCTGGCGATGGCGGGCAACGTCCCGCGGCTGCGCATACGCGAGCGCAGCGTGGATTCATCAAAGGCCTCGGAATGTTCCACAAACGTGACCCCCAGCAGCTTCGTTCCCGCGTTCAAGTGCAGGCGGAACTCCAGCGGGGCGGCGGCCGGAGCGCGGCCTCTGCCCCTGGCGGGAGCAGCCGCGCCCAGTGTCGTGCCGGTGACGCGCTCGCCATCGACAAGGATCTCCAGTTGATGGGGCTCTCGCGGCGCCCCCGCCATATCCACCTTCAGGACATAGGCGCCATCCACCGGGAAATCGCTGCGAATGGCGAGCCCGCCGCGCGTGCCGAACGGAAGACCGTCGACACGCGCGTCCTGTGGATGCTCCGGATCCAGCTTGTAAATATTGACCAGCACCGGCATTTTCGGATCGCCCACAGCGAAGCGGCTGATTTTGTGCGCCGCGTCGATATAGCGCTCCATGGCGCTGGGCGAAATGAAGAGCAGATCGGCGAGGTTGTCGAAGCCGCTGCTGGTGTTATCGGCGGGGAGCAGGAAAGAGACATCGACTTCTTTCGGCAGCGCGCGGATGTCCAGAATATCGCGAACGGCGTTTTCGTACTCGGTCCGGCTCAGGCGATGGAGCAGAGGCATCTTGCCGGCGCGGGGATTCGCCGCCGCTGCCCGATCCAGCTCGGTTTCAAGAAACGACAGCAGCGCGCCCGCAGCCGCAGCATCGGGCTTCGGCATACCCGCCGGCGGCATGGCGCCGGACTGAAGCTTGCGGATCACTTTTTCCCAGGTTTCCGCATGCTCCGGCACGGCGCTCAAATCCGCAGGATTCAGCACCAAGCCGCCGGTTTTAAGCCGCTCGTTATGGCACGTGACGCAATACCGGTTCAAGAGTGCGGCTGACGGGGATTGAGCGCGCGCCTGAAACGCGAGGCAGAGTGTGGCGCCAAGTACAATCCCGCGGATCAGCGACTTGGCTCCCGACTGGCCCATAAACACTGACCGATTATACTGTGGGGCGGGACCCTGTCCCGCGGCCGACGCCCCCGTCGGCATCCTCGCACGTGTTGACGAGTAAGAGCCGGGCGAGGGCGCCCAGTGCAGCTCGGGGAGCCGCCCCACAAAATCCGGTATACTGATCGCGTGAATTGCCGGCGCGTCCACCTTGGATTATTCCTTTTTGCCAGTGGACTGTGCTTATTGGAAAGCGCTTCCTGCCTGGGCGCTGCGGACACGCGGCTGCTCGACGCCGTCAAGGCGCAGAACATCGCGGCGGCGCGGGATCGCATTGCCGCCCGTGTGGACGTGAACGGCGCCGAGCCGGACGGTTTCACAGCCCTGCACTGGGCCGCGGAACGCAACAACGCGGAGTTGGTCAAGTTGTTGATCGCCGCGGGCGCTAACGTCAAGGCGGCTTCGCGTTACCGAATCACCCCGCTATATATGGCGTGCAATAACGGCAATGCCGCGATTGCCGAACGTCTGCTGGCCGCGGGCGCGGATCCCAATGAAGTCTCTCTGGAGGGACAGACGGCACTGATGACGGCTGCGGCGAGCGGAAACGCCGATGTCCTGCGGCTCTTGTTGGTGCGAGGCGCGAACGCGAACGCAACTGAGCCTTTCCGGGGCCAGACCGCGCTGATGTGGGCGGCTTCCGAAGGCAACACGGCGGCGGCGGAACAGTTGATCGAATTCGGCGCGAGCGTCGGCACAAAATCGAAGAGTGGCTTCACGCCATATTTATTCGCTGTGCGTAACGCACATATCGAAACCGCCTTGGTGCTGTTGAAGCACGGGGCTAAGGTGAACGACGTGGCGCCGGATGGCACAAATGCCTTGAACATGGCCGTGGTGAATGCTTATTTCGAGATGGCGTCCGCGCTGCTCGATGCGGGCGCCGATCCCAACATGCCTGACCCGCGGGGTTCCGCGCTGCATACGCTCGCCTGGCTGCGGAAGCCCGGAACCGATGGCGCCGCGGGCGTGGGCAACACGCCGCATGGCCCACCCCCGCCCACGGGCAACGTGACCGCGCTCGATCTCGCGAAGAAGCTTCTGGCGAAAGGCGCAAACCCAAACGTTCGTATCGACTGGGCTGAACAGAAGTTTGGGAAAGAGGGAGGCACGGCGCGAAATCCTCCGAACATTCAACTGGGCCGCCATTTTCTCAGCTATCGCGGAGCCACGCCGTTCTATGTCGCAGCGAAAAATGGTGACGCGCCATTGATGCGCGTTCTGCTGGACGGCGGGGCGGATGGCACGATTTCCACCCGCGCCGGCATCACGCCCCTCATGGCCGCCGCCGGCCTCGACTACTGGGAAGGCGAAGCGCCGGGCCCCTTCGCCGGTGTTTCGGAGGCGGAGAGGCTGGACGCGGTGAAATTGGCCGTCGCATCGGGTAATGACGTGAACGCGCAGGCCGATTTTGGCGACTACGCGATGGTCGGCGAGCCCGAGTATACGCGCCTGTATTATCCGCGCAACATTGACGATCTCCTGGAACTCGGCGTCGGCGATCCGCGATGGAGCGGCAGTACGCCACTCATCGGCGCCGTTATTTCGGGGCAACCGTCGATCGTCCAGTATCTCCTCGATCGCGGTGCTCGTCCGGATGTGAAAACGAAGCTTGGCTGGACTCCGCTGGCGGTTGCCGAAGGAGTTTTCTTTGCGAATGCAAAAAAGGAATACCCCATTGCGGCGCAGATGATCCGAAAGGCACTCGCGAGTCCCAGGTGAGACGTACGCCTTCTATGTACCGCCGGTGATCTTGTCACCGGCGCCCTTACAAATGAGTGCTGAACTCCACCCGAATCGCGGAAAGAAACCGCGCGTGTCTTCCGGGCACCCACGGAACGAAGTTCGGCGGACGTTAACGTAAATATCGGTCGTCTCTTTATTGACGTTGGCGAATCAGCCCAGCCAGTCCTCCAGGGCGCCCAGTTCGACCGACAGCGCGGCGTCTACTGCTGTCGTCTGCCGTCCCTCGAACCATTTCCCTATCACGCGCAGGCGCCCGCTCGCGCGATCCATCTTGAGGTTTACTCGCGCCACAAGGTTCTCTCCGAGCAGAAAGGGCAGCACGTAGAATCCATACTTACGCTTCTCCGGAGGCACGAAAATCTCCACCCGGTACTCGAACCCGAACAGCCGCTCGACACGCGGGCGGCACCAGATCAGCGGGTCGAATGGCGAGAGCAGCGCGGCCGCCTCAATATTTCGCGGTGCCTCCGCTTTCGGGTCGAGGTATGCGATTTCCCGCCAGCCTTCGACACGAGCCTCGTGCAGCTGGCCCGACTCCACTAACCCTCGGAGGATCGGCTTGGCCTCTCCGACAGGCATCCTGAAATAGTCGGCCAAATCTTTCGCCGTTCCCACCGCGTGCGCCCGGGCCGCCTGAAGCAGGAGCGCGCGGCGACCCTCGTCGTGCTCCACCTGCCTGGAGCGATGCTCCGCGGGTATCACCCTCTCTGCTAAATCGTAGAGGCGCGAGAAGTCGGAGCGCCTGCCTGCAGCCGCCAGCGTCCCGCGCAGGAAGTGGGCTTCCAGCACGCCGCGCGCGACGGTTCCGATCCACGCTCCCGGAATTCTGGTCGCGCCGTCAGCAGGCGGCAGGTCATCGGCAGCCAACGGCCCTCGCCGCTTTATTTCTTCGAGGACGCTCGCCGCATAATCGGCCCGTTCCTCCAGAACTTTTTCGAATCCCCAGGGGCGGACGCGATCTGTCTCCCGCCGGTACCGCAGCAGCGGCCAGGTCTCCGCCGGGATGATCGAAATCTCGTGTGCCCAGTGCTCCGCAAACTCACCACTGCGGTAAACGAGCTTGTCGAACGCAGAACGGTCGTAGGGCCCGAGGCGGGAGAATGGCACCATGTAATGCGCCGGGCACACCACGTTGACGCAATCGATTTGGAGCAACCCCAGCCGCCGGATTGTATCGCTCATGTGACGGACCGTGGCACGCCGGGGCCGCTTGAGATGGAAACCCTGCGCCGCCAGAGCCAGACGGCGCGCCTCAGTCAGTGAAAGGGCTGTAACCATCGACATCCATGTTACGCGCCGAACCGGTGCACCGTCGCTCGTGTCACTGCCGCTCACGAGCGCTGCCATGTAGTGGTAGATTGGCGATTGCCGGCATGGAAATCACCGCCATTCACCACGTTGCGCTCACTGTCACCGACATCGAGCGGTCGAGGAAGTTCTACCACGAGATTCTCTCGATCGAAGAGATCCCCCGGCCACCATTCGATTTTCCAGGTGCCTGGTTTCAACTCGGCGATTCCCAGCAAATGCACCTGATCGTTCACAGCCGTGCCACTTTCCGGGAGAAGCCGCTCGACACGCGCGACATCCATTTCGCAGTTCGCGTGCCGAGTTATCACGCGGCAGTGGAGTTCCTCCACGAGAAAGGCTACCGGGAGGATGCCGAACCTGACGACCCGTATTGCATGATCCTGCAGCCTCATCCCACCACTGGGTATCCGCAGATCTACATCTGCGACCCCGACCGGCACGTTATTGAGATCAACTCCGAGCGCCTGGATTAGCAGCACGAAGACAAATTCGACGGGCGTTAACCGCAAAATATCGAAAGGAATTGGTGCGCCCGGAGTGATTCGAACACCCGACCTTCTGGTTCGTAGCCAGACGCTCTATCCAACTGAGCTACGGGCGCGTTTTCAAGACTTACGCGTGACCCAGAGACTTGGAGCCTCTGGTTTATGCCGGGAGCGGTTTTGAAGAATTCCTCAACAACCTTCCAACACGACTTTTAGTCTACTACAGGTGCGCTTTCCGCTCGCGGGAACTGCATTCCCAGGACGGGTGGAAGGCGCGGATCGTGAGATTAAGTCTCAGCCTTCGGCGACCCTCAGTCGTGCCGCCCCTGTTAGTTAGCTTAGGACCCGATTATGCCTGTTGGACGCCGACCTTCTCCGCAGGGTGCCCGAAACAAAGCACGTACCCGCTGTTGTCGGTGATCTCGAACGCTCTCAATCCGTCATTGGTGTCGGCCAGTTCCCGATGTATCGGAACGCCCCTGCCAAGAAACTCTCCGTACAGCGAGTCGGGATCGCTCGTCAGGATGTAAGCGTCCCAAGCGGCCCATTCGTGACGCGAACGATTAGGCTGAGGATGGACCTCAGGCGTAATGTGCTTGAGCATCAGCATCACCTGGTCGCGGCCGACGATGGCCCAAAAGTCCTTGCCGTGTCCGTCGCCACCTTTGTGCAGGACGTCGAACCCCAGCCTGGATTCGTAAAACTCCAGGGCTGCGCCCAAATCATCAACGATAAAAAACGGCGTAATACTGTTCAACATTCCGACAATGTTTCCGTTTCTTAATTTACGCTAAACAGCAGTGGCCTGGCCGTGCCCGTCGACATCCCGCGCTCCGTGGGATGATCGGCATTTGGCCGTACTAATTGGAATTCACCCCGTCGTCGAAGCCCTGCGCGCCAGGCGTCCCCTCGAACGCATCCTCGTCGCCCGCGGTGCCGGAGGCCACCGCCTGCAGGAAGTCATCGATCTCGCCCGCACCACTAACACCCCCGTAAGGTTTGAGGACCGCGGCGCGCTCGATCGTCTCGCCGGCGTGAAATCGCATCAGGGAGTCGTCGCGCTCGGCGCCGAAAAGAAGTACGCCGATCTGGACGACGTCGCGCCCACCGCCGAACTCCTCGTCGTCCTCGATGGCGTCGAAGATCCGCACAATCTCGGGGCAATTATCCGCACCGCCCATGCCGCCGGCGCCAACGCTGTAATCGTCGCCGAACGCCGCGCCGCGGGACTTACCGAGACCGTCGCCAAAGCCGCCGCGGGCGCCCTCGAACATCTGCCGGTGGTGCAGGTGGTGAATATCAACCACACACTGCGCTCGTTGAAGGACGACGGTTACTTCATCTATGGACTCGACGAAAAAGGCGACGTGACTTACGATACAGTGGATTGGCCCGGAAAAACTGTAATCGTCATGGGCGCTGAAGGAAAGGGCTTGCACGACCTGGTAAAGCGGAATTGCGACGCGCTCGTCCGCATTCCGATGGCAGGCAAAATCGCGTCTTTGAACGTTTCCGTCGCGACCGGGATCGTCCTCTTCGCGTGGCGATCCCGTCGCGGCCAATAAACTTACTTTGATTCCACTCTCAGATCGTTCTGCACACGGAACGCTCCGGGAACGCCATTCGCCCGGATTCCCGCGAGGTTACGGTCCATCTCATTCGCCACTACACCCTCCAACCTGATATTCCCGTTCTTTACAATGATATGGATCGAGGGCAGCGCCCGAAATCCGTATCGCGTGGAAAGGGCTGGATCGCCATAGATCGCCTGATAGACACCCCGGCGTATCCGGTCATCGTTTGCCGATAGCGGCAGCACTTCAATGTTATTGACTACATTCGTTACGCCTTCGATGCGCTTCACCGTGCGCCCGGCGTCCTCTTTCAACACAGGCTGGGTTACCTGCCCGGCCAGCGTCACAGTGCCCCCATTGACGGTGAACCCCAGATCGTCGAATACCCCGAAATAAGGCAGCATCACCAGTTGATGGCGCACTTCCTGCACCATCCGGGCTTCATCTGGCGGACCCGTAACGTATGGATCCAAGTGTTGTTTATCGTTGTCCTTCGCGGCAATGCCCGACGACACCAGCAACGCGCTTGCCAACAGAGCAAACCCGATTCGGTTCATACAAAGAACCCTCCTGGCCCTTCCTATGCAAGTCAACCGCCAAAAAAATGTACCGCTGGTGGTCTTGCCACCGGCGCCTTTAATCAGCAGCGTCCGCAATCTGGTGCAGCACCGCATCGGCCTGTTCCGCCGTGAAGCTCTCCACCTTCGCCGAATGGTTCATCGAGCAGAACTTCGGCCCGCACATCGAGCAGAACGCCGCCTCTTTGAACCCTTCCTCCGGCAGCGTCTCGTCATGCATGGAACGCGCCGTCTCCGGGTCCAGCGACAACTCAAACTGCCGGTTCCAGTCGAAGTTATACCGCGCCCGCGACAGTTCATCGTCCCGATCCCGCGCGCCCGGCCGATGCCGCGCCAGATCCGCCGCATGCGCCGCGATCTTATACGCGATGATCCCCTGCTTCACGTCTTCCCGGTTCGGCAGCCCCAAATGCTCTTTCGGCGTCACGTAGCACAGCATCGACGCCCCGTGCCACCCGATCATCGCGGCTCCGATCGCCGAAGTGATATGGTCGTAACCCGGCGCAATATCCGTCACCAACGGCCCCAGCGTGTAGAAAGGCGCGTCGAAACACAACTCGCGTTCCTTCACCACCTGCAGTTCGATCTGGTCCAGCGGAATGTGCCCCGGACCCTCGATCATCACCTGCACGTCATACTCCCAAGCCTTCTTCGTCAGCTCGCCCAGCGTCTTCAACTCCGCGAACTGTGCTGCATCGCTCGCATCCGCTATGCAGCCCGGCCGCAATCCGTCGCCCAGCGAGAAGCTGACGTCGTACTTCTGAAAAATCTTACAAATCGCGTCAAAATTCTCATACAAAAGATTCTGCCGGTGGTTCTTCACCATCCACTCCGCCAGAATCGCCCCGCCGCGGCTCACGATTCCCGTAATGCGCTTCGTCGCCAGCGGCACGTACTGCACCAGCACGCCCGCATGGATCGTCATGTAATCCACACCCTGCTCGGCCTGTTCTTCGATCACGTCAAGCATCACGTTGATGTTGAGATCCTCGACGCGCCGGACCCGGTTCAACGCTTCGTATATAGGTACAGTCCCGATCGGCACCGGCGAGTTCGCAATGATGGCTTTGCGAATCTCCGGGATATCGCCGCCCGTCGACAGGTCCATCACCGTGTCGGCGCCGAACTTCACCGAGTAGCGCAGCTTTTCGAGCTCTTCTTCGATATTCGAAGTCGTGGCCGAATTCCCGATATTGGCGTTGATCTTGCATTTCGATTCGATCCCGATCGCCATCGGCTCCAGATTGGTGTGCCGGATATTGGCCGGAATGATCATGCGGCCCCGCGCCACTTCCGCGCGAATCAGCTCCGCCGTCACCTTCTCGATCCGGGCGACGTATTCCATCTCCTCGGTGATCAGCCCCTTACGGGCATAGTGCATCTGCGTCCGGACAGCGTCGGACGATCGTTTTTCAACCCATGACGTACGCATATTAAAGCCAGTGTATACCTTGTTTGGCAGGATAGGCGGTTGCGGCTGCCTCGCTGTGTTAAGCTTCGTGCACGATTATTAATCGTTCACGGATGGAAAACACCACAACCGCCGGCCCTTGTGCCGCGTCTGTAGTGATGTAAGGATAAAAGAGGACCCGCTATGTTCCGAAATTTCGCATCGACCGCGTTTGTAGTTGGCACGCTGTGCGTGGCATTGGTGCCTTCAGCCGCCTTGGCGCGCGGCGGCGGTGGCCACGGTGGTGGAGGCGGTGGTCACGCTGGTGGCGGCGGCCACGCCGGTTTCAGCGGAGGCGGCTCGGCGCGAGGCTTTTCAGGCGGCGGAAGCCGCGGCTATTCCGGGGGCTACGCCGCACGCGGATATTCCGGCGGACAGACATACGGAGCCGCACGCGGATATTCGTCCGGCGGCTACGTCGCGCGAGGTGGCTACGGCAGGGGCTATCGCGGATATTACGGCGGAGGCGGCCTCTACCTTGGTTTCGGCGGCTATGGTGGCTATCCCTATTACCCGTACGCATATGACCCAGGCTACGCATACGACCCTGGATATGCATACGGCCAAAATTACGGCTATAGTTATCCGCCGCCACCCCCCGCACCGGCTTGCGCCTACGGCAGCCCGGACCCCAACTGCTATTCCAGTCAGCAGCCGAACTACAACTACAACCAAGCGCCGTACCCACAGCAACAGCAGCAACAGTACGCGCCGCCGCAAAACTACAACTACAATCAACAGCCGTATCCACAGCAACAACAACAGCAGCAGTACTATCCGAATCAACAGTACGGCCGATAAATTGTAGGGCGGGCAATTTTGCCTGCAAGCCGCCTTTCAGGCGGCTTCTTCCCGCGACGAAACAGACGCCCGCTTCCAATTACTTGGTGGACGAGGTCCCGCCATGACGCCGCAAGCAAGAACCACATGCATCCCGCAGCTGGGCGCAACTCTGTCGACACTAATCGCCATCAGCTGCGCCTCAATGGGCCTGTGGCGCATGGGCGCGGATCTCGACTGGGCCGGCAATTTCGTCTTCCAAAACGGCCTTCTGTCGTACTGGCAAGTGTGGATCGCCGCTGCCGCTGGCGTGCAATACGCGAACTGGCGCGTGGCGGAGCGCTTGCCCGAACTTCTCGATACCGCCCAGTACCGGTTCAGTACCCTGTTCGGCGACCGCCTCTTGAAGGCGCTCCGCCAAATGCGTAAAGTTTGGAATGCGGTCCTGATGTTTCCAGCTTGCTCAACAAGCGGGCCATTCGTGGCGGGACCGCACGACTTTCTCAATGTCCGCACAAGCACAAAACGCACCCGGATACGCCGAGATCAAAGCGGCCGCCGCTCTTCACCCGGACTCGGGCGCATGGGCGTTCTTCATGCGCGAAATCGTTAAATTGCCGGTCGAAATGACGCCGGCGGTTTCCCAGGTGATCCGTCTTGAGAGGTGGAAGTTCGCGCCCGATCCTCTCGATGCCGTCCGCTCGGACGCGCTTGAGGCGCATCTCTCCGCTTGGGCCAAACCGAAAACCCCACTACGATAGGGGTATGCCGCAGCAGATTGCGTTGAGCCCGATCGGGACAGTCCACAGCCCGGTTGTGGAACCCATGGACGATGTTTGGGGCGACGTTAAATGCCGCATCGATCTCGACGCTTCCCGATTCACACAGGAATGCGTCATGGGTTTGGCCGATTTTTCGCACGTTGAGGTCGTATTTTTCTTTCATCGTGTGCCGGAGTCCGAAATCGAGGCCGGGTCGCGTCATCCGCGCAATCGGCCCGACTGGCCTAGTGTCGGCATCTTCGCGCAACGGGGAAAGAATCGCCCTAACCGAATCGGCACCACGATTTGCCGCCTGCTCTCCGTCGAGGGTCTGTCTCTGGAAGTCTCCGGACTCGATGCAATCGATGGCACGCCGGTGCTGGACATCAAGCCCTATATGCGTGAGTTCGCCGCGCGAGGCGAAATCCGCCAACCGAAATGGGTCAAGGAACTGATGCGCGGCTACTGGGAAAACACCTACTTCGGCTGATCCCGGCCGCAATGCCGGCGAACGCTCAATCCGGTCAAAACTACTGAAATCCGCCGACGCTGATATGGTCCAGGAGCGCCTGCGTAACCGTCTTTTTCCCGCTTAGATCCTGATTGTGCCGCTTGCCGTAAACGAAATCGCCGATAAACCACCCCATCGCCGAACCTGCCACTACGTCGCCCGGAAAATGTTGGCGCGCGCCTACTCGGGTCGTCGCCACCGTTGCGGCCAGTAAGTACGCAGTAATGGGAATGATCACGGGATGCGGGTATTCATGAGCCACGATGGACGCTATTGCCCAACTGCTGATGGCGTGCCCGGAAGGAAATCCGGAACTCCATCGGCCGCTTGGATTGTCTTCGAAGCGGCCGTTTGCGTCGCCTTGATAGGGCCTGCTGCGGTCCGTTACAATCTTCAGTGCTTCAACCACCAGGCTGGCGTCGATCAGCGCTTCAAACGAGAGCAGGCCCGTTTCCCGGAACTTCTCATCGTGCGTACCCGTGCCGATGAGATAGAATGCCGCGCTGATGGGGATCAATGAATACGCCGAACCAACGTCGGATACCCGATTGTTGACGGTTACGAACTCGCTGGCAGGCGCCGGTACGCTCTTTTCTATCGATTTATCGGCCGCGATCAGCGCTCCGGTGGCGCCGCCGAAGATAATCCACCATTTAATGTTTCGTTTGCTCGTATGAAACGGGCTTGTCCAGATGGACTTCTGATCCTTGAGGACGTACTGCGGCATGCGGATGAACGGATGAACTACTCCGGTCTGGTCGTACAAGTCCTTGTCCTTGAGAACGGGCGATCCGGGCTTCACCCCGAGAGTGGAATCTGCCGTCGCCGAGTTCTGAGTTGTATCCTGGGCGTACACAAGTTCGGGGACGAGCGCAAAAAGCAATAGTGCAAAAAGGATCGGCCACACCCGTGCCATGATCATGGCGATTTGCCGAGCAATTATTGAGCCGTTGATCAAAAAGGGAACGAAACAAGCGCCCGGCTCTTTGGAGCGGGCATCGGACCCCAATTTCGTGAGGTGATTCAAGGGCTATCCCGCACGATTGGAAACAATAGTACCATATGTGTTACCATTACTGGTGGTCGAGGTTCGTGAATACATTGATCGAGAGACGCGGAGCCCGTACGGCATCTGGTTCGATCGCCTTAACGCTCAGGCAGCCAAGGTCGCCACGGCTTTGACCAGGCTGGCTGCGGGCAATTTTTCCAACGTCAAAGGCGTTTACCGGATCTATTTCGGCAAGGATGGCGAGACTCTGGTGATCCTTGTTGGTGGTGGCACGAAGAAGCGTCAACAACACGATATAGGTGCCGCGCTTGCTTATTGGCAGGAGTACAAACGGAGAAAACAAGAGGAGAGCGACGATGGCCCTGACTCGTAATTTTAAAGATACGATCCGCGCTCGCGTCGAGCGCGATCCGAAGTTTCGCAAGGAACTCCTCCGCGAAGGCATCGCCTCGATGCTGGATGGCGATATCTCGACCGCGAAGACAATTCTTCGCGATTACATAAATGCGACGGTCGGGTTCACCGAACTCGCCGAGGCCACTCATATCCCGTCAAAGAGCCTGATGCGGATGCTGGGTCCCTCAGGCAATCCGCGGGCCGACAACCTCTTCGAAGTCGTTGGCTTCTTGCAGCGGCGAGAGGGTGTGCGTTTCAATGTGCGCGCCGATCTGAGATAGCCGGCCAATCCGGCCCGGCCCTGCGGTCTTCCAGCGTTGGCTTCAAAAAAAAACGATCAGTCATACACCCAGCCGGAGTTGAACCGCAACTACATCGTTTCCACAGTGTCTATTGCCGCTCCTCAGCACCATGGATCACACGTAGAACATGCACAAATTCGCCACAGACCGTGTACACGATAATGTACGGCAACGGTGCAGTCACCAGCTCGCGCGTGCTTCCGGGCTTTGAGCTTGAGTATCGAGATAAAATCTGGGGCGTTAATCAATGCTTCGGCATTCGTCCCGTTCGTCCGCGCGCAGACCGCCCTCGTTCGCCCGCTCACCGAGCCGATCGACCCGTTCCTTTATCGATAGCCCAACCCGAAACTCGACGATCCATCGCGCGGACTCCGCGTCACGACAGCGGCTCAATGGGTCCGAAAGCCGATCAAGCCCGGTTGCAGCACCATGCCCTCCCGTTGACACGAACTGCCCGCGCAAGAGTTCTCTTGCCATGCCAACGAGCAACCGCGCGATGAAATTCCATTTGGCTCAGACAGAAATTACGCAGTATATTCCTTCGAAAATGACCGTTCACAGTCCCGTTATGCGCAAATTGGATATTATTTCATGTGAGTCCATCCAGATTTGAAGCGGGGAGAATGACGATGAAGAAACACAGCCCGCTGGGCGTCCAGGAGGGCTTCTACGAAAGGCCGACCGATGCTTCGAAGAAATAACAACAGATCGCCGTGGCCTATTTCGACTCATACATGAGCGTCATGGCCCGGAGCGGCCGAACACCCCAGTATGCGGCCTGTTCGCCGGCCCGGGCGTTTACGACAACGGGGACAAGTCGATTCCGATCCTGATCTGCGAGCGCGTTGTCGCCGACGAAAGGCTTCGGACGAGCGTGCGCCTCTGGTTCAACGAGGGCGATCCGAATCTGAAAGAAAGGCTTGCGAAGAACGTTGCTGATGTCCCGGGAATTTCCGCCCTGACGCACCCTCCGAGCGTCACCAGGATTCTCATCACTCCTGCCTTGGCCCCAAAACTCGAGAGCCGTCTGAAGACGACCTTCGTATTTGCCGATTCGTGCGGCTACAAAGGACTGTCGTTGCGGCTGATTTCAGCAGCGCTGCAGGGATTCGGCAACGATTGTCTGTTCTTCTTCAACTACAACCGAGTCAATATGAAGCTGGGATATCCGGTGATGGATGAGTCGATCAATGAATTCTTTGAGGCGACCCGCGCCAAAGCATTAAGGGAGGAGTTGAAAGCGATCACGTCTCCGGCGCAAAGAGAACAGCGAGTGCTTCGCGCAATTTCGGATGCGCTCAAGGCCGCCGGAGCAGTATCGCCGCTTGCGTTTGCATTTCGGACACGTGAAGGCGGCGGCACCAGTCACCACCTTGTCTTTGGCTCGAAGGGGCAAAAAGGCGTAGCGATGATGAAACGGCTAATGAACCAGGCAAGCTCGCATATGACCGAAGGCGTCGGCTCTTGGGACTTCGATCCCCGGCCTGACACCGGCAGCCTCGGCCTCTTCGGCGGGCTGGAGGAGATTAACCAAAGACTGCTGGAAGTTTTCGCAGGACGGAAGGTCACCTTCGAACAACTTGTCTCTGAAGAGTCGGAAAAGACGCGCTACACGGACTCGAACTACCGCGATGCTGTACTCGAACTGGAAAAAGAAGGGACTGTCAATGTTGATCCCCTGCTGAATCGCGCCCTTTTCAATCCGGAGGTTTTAAGCGCACGATGCCGGGGAAGACGATAATAAAGTTCCCTGCGAGGAGAAAACACTAAATGGGAACCAAATCGTCGATCGAATGGACTGAATCTACTTGGAACCCCACGACCGGGTGCGACCTTCTTAGCCCTGGCTGCGACAATTGCTATGCCGAGCGAATGTCGCGTCGCCTGAAGGCTATGGGGCAGGCCAAATACGCGAATGGGTTTCAGCTCACCCTCCACGAATCAGCGCTGGAACTTCCCCTTGCGTGGAAGAAACCGCAGCGGATCTTCGTCAATTCGATGAGCGATCTGTTTCATCACAACGTACCCATAAGGTTCATCAAGCGCGTTTTCGCCACGATGGCAAGAGCGCATTGGCATCAGTTTCAGGTCCTTACAAAGCGGTCCGGCAGGCTCCTGGCAATATCTGACGAGCTCGCATGGCCCTCCAATGTTTGGATGGGCGTGAGCGTCGAAACCGCGGAGTACAAGGGCCGCATTGACCATCTCCGAAAGACAGGCGCCGCAGTGAAATTTTTGTCCTTGGAGCCGCTGATTGGCGACTTAGGGCCGCTTCGCCTCGACGGAATCGATTGGGTGATCGTGGGCGGCGAATCCGGCCCCGGAGCAAGACCGATGAGATCTGACTGGGTAACAGACATTCGGCATCAGTGCGAAGACGCGCAAGTTGCATTCTTCTTTAAACAATGGGGCGGCGTGCAAAAGAAACGCGCGGGACGAAGACTCGACGGCCGCACCTACGACGAAATGCCTGCTCGCCCAGAATCCGACGAGATGCTGCGAGTTCTTTGAGCAGAGCAACGCTGGATGAAAATTTCACCAATCGGTTTCGCGAAGAAGTCGGCGGAGACGTTTTTCAGTCGGATCTTATCTGAGAGCAGTACAGCGTTTTCCCGGTCGACGACCGGCAGTCAATAACAACTCGCGGACAGTCCACCGATGGTAGACTGGTCACGGCGTTTGTCCAGCCCATGCCTCAATGCCTGATCCGCCGAAGCCGAATACCCTGGCCGTAAGCTGGTTTTATGGAGAGGACCAAAAGAAGACGCTGGTTCTCACTCCGAAATACCAGCGCAACCCGATCTGGTCGATCGGACAGAAATGTTTTCTCATCGACAGCCTGATCTTCGGCTGCCCTATTCCACAGGTCTATATCAACATCAAGACCGTTGGCCTTGCAAAAGAAAAAAAGACTATCTACGAGGTCGTCGATGGACAGCAACGCCTGCGGACGATCCTGGAGTACTTGAACGACACATGGCCCTTGATCAAGACCACGGCCAAATCGTACCCAGTCTCGGAACTGTACAAGAAGCACATTGGAAAGAAGTATTCGGAGCTTCCCGAGAATCTGCAAAACGCCATTTGGGATTATCCGCTCGCAGTGCAGGAGTTACGCGGCAAGGATGATCACGAGATTCAGGCGTTGCTCCGTCGTTTGAACCGTGTCTTGGAAAGGACCGCCTGAACCACGGATCGGTGCTTTTTTCCGGGATCAGTATCAACCCCGTCCAGACCGAGGCTCAGCTTTCATTCCGCCAGCACCACACCTATCCTGAACCTCCGCCCATCGTGGCTGACCATGATATCGCCGTCCCAGATGGTGATGTCGTCGTTGACGTAATAGGTGGCGCCGTAGTCGCCCTCATCCTCCGCCCCAGACCGAACGTCGTATTCTTTCTCGACTAGGGATTCGGTTTGGGTGGCGTCACTCGCTCCAAATACTTCGACTCGGCAGTAACTCTCATCGTCTCCGTGTTTCCGCCAGTTGAGGATCTCCACTCTGCACCGCGATTCGGCGGAAGGGACATTAACGCCCCGCTCGCTCCGTGCTTTTCTCTCAAGACGGCCTGGCAGCTTTGCCACGCCCCGCTAGGAACAGGGCCTTCGAGAACCAGACTTCGTCGATTCGTCATGCATAAAATGCGCGGAGCAGTGTTCTAGTTTAGAACACTACAGAGGTTTTGTAAACGGTACTCTCTGCATGTGGCCAAAGGTCCGCGCAGAAAAAACATCGTCGGAAAACGAGTTGCTGAGGCGCGCAGCCTCCTTCAACCGCCGCTGTCCCAGGACGCTCTCTCGGGGAGGCTGGCACGACGTGGAATTCAACTCGACCGAGCCGCAATAGCCAAAATCGAAAACTATCATCGCCACGTCCTTGACTTCGAGCTTAAGGGACTCGCAGCCGCCTTGGGGGTCGCGGTCAACTGGCTGCTCGGGGACGAGAAGTGAGGGATCCGACCTCTCAGCTACGCTCTGCTACGAGGCGTGCAAAATCTGACGTGGCGAACAAGCTCATTAGCATGTTCCTTCATAGGTTGAGCCGGAGACTATCTCAGAATTGGCGTATCAGAGTCGATGGCGAAGAATACGAGAAACTTGTCCGGCAATGGTTCAACAACCAATGTCCGTATTGCCTACGCAATCTGGCCGATACCGAATGGGTAATCGAACACGCGGACGGTATGAACCGCTATCGCGCGGGCCTTCACGTTCCGGGGAACGTGCTGGTCGCATGCCGGAAGTGTAACGGCGAGAAGCGACGCGACGACACACAAAGAGTTCTTCCGCTCGCAGACTCCGGCTGGGCCTCATTTCTCTCTCACGACGGCTCCCGCTGCGCCCCGATATGCCATACCTGCCGGTATTGGAGAGGCGTGTGGGATGACGAAGGAGAGCGCAAAACGCGGCTGGGCGAAAACCTGCAAAGGATACGCTCTTTTCGCAGCGAATTCTCGGAATTTTGGCAAATCCTGCCCGCGCTCAAGGAAATTCTGCCTGGCCTGCTGACCAAACTCTATTCCGACTGCCAGAGCTTTGCTGAGACGGAGATCAATACGCTTTTGGAGCGGTTTGATCAGATCCTGAGTAGTCATATACAAGGAAACTCGGAGCCGCTGTGAAACTCTCAACCCCGACAGCCATTAATCCGCTGGACAGACATCAACCGATCAGGATACCGATTAACCATTGGCCGCAGCGAACGAGTCGGCATCCCGCCCCTGCAAGAGATATCCGAAATACCTCATGCGCACCTGCGTAGTTTCAACGATTCCTCGCCGCCCAACGCCCCAAGAGTGTTGACGCCAGAGGCCATCGCCGCTGAGCGCGTATCCAGTGCCAATTCCGACCAGTCCGTTCCGTTTTCTTGCCCACAGTCGGGAAAGATTCCGGTGACACGCGCTATGCTCCATGATTCTGAGCACAACCCGCCCTTCCATCACGAAGCCCGCGTGAATCAGCACGGGCACATTGCAATCACGCCACGGCGGAGCCACCAACTCAATGCTGCCTATCTCCAGAAGCAACGCCCGGAGACCTCTGATCTCCGGCTGCTCTGCAAGCGCCTCCCGCAGGCGGCGATGAAGTAGACTGCGTTGGTTCTCTCTCATGACAATGCTTTCGATAGGGAGTTTCAATATTCCCGCAGTATCGTAACGGCGACCACCGAACATCATTACGGCTGGGATTCTCCTGGATTGAGGCGAATTTTGCAGCCTGCCTTCGGAGTACGCTCACGCGGGCGTAACCCTTCAATCAGAAAGCGCCCCGATTGATGACCTTTAACAAGGAGGTCGTTTAAGTCCGAACTCCAGACCAAACGCAACTCCAATACACGTGGTTTGAGCGCTTCATACAAGACCGGTCCCTTTTGGAGCAGAGAAATCAGCCGTTCATCAGCCTTCCGCAGTTGTTGCTCACGCTCATCTTGAAGTCCTGGGGACGTAACGCCCGACCCAAAGTCCATTTCGGTCTGGCCGCTTCTGTGTTCGCGGTGCTGACGCTGCGCGTGCTTGCGAACTGCTTCTTGCTCGGTGACGGCCTTCTTTTCGACATCCCGAAACTTCTCAATTCCCCTCGGATTCCTCGTGGCGTAGACCAGGTGAAAATAGGCGCGGTCTTGGAGGGGCTTGAGTATGCGTGAAGATGTCACGTAGTCAAATCCTCCCGTCGCGCGGACTTGCTCGACGTATAGGGAGACCAACGCTGATTCGCGATCGGGCCTGTCTCGAACCAGGCGCCAGTCGCGTGTACCGAAACAGCGATCCAGAGACTTCTCATTGGAGGCGTTCTGGAAATCTAGAAATCGGTTGATGGGGTCGTACATGAAGTTAATCATCACCTCGCCCTTCGCACGCTGAAGAATGGGGCGCAGGTTGTCCATGGCAAAACCGCTCCACCCGGTCGGGTCAACGAAAAAGAAAATGAATTTCGCGCCAGCCTGCTTCAGGATTTGGCCTATGTTTTCTTCGAAAGCTCCCTCGATCGCGGTGGTTTTGATCTCTCCGCTATGCTCATGAAGAACTCGCTGAAGGGCTTTGAATGCCACGGGGGATTTTTCGACGAAAATCGCGCGGATCGTCGGGTGCTTGCCTCTAAGGGCGAGTCCACTTCGGACTGAGTTCAGCCGGTTCAGTGCAATTCGAATCGAAGTATCGCCGAGTTCTTCATCTGCCGCGCGCCACGGCCCGGAGAAGCAGTCCACGTAGACGAACTCACTCTGCGAAAAACCGATATGGTACGCGACCGTTTCCAGGTACCGCTCAAGGAAAAAGTGCTTGAGGTATGTTTGCTCTCGATCCTTGTAATATTCCTTCGGCTTCATATTGACACGACGCGGGGCCTTGTTCTTCTGCGTCACCGGTTCGTCCCGGCTGGAGGCGAACCAAAGGCGCATTCGGCCACCCTTCAGCCAGCCGCGCAACGGAACGGACAAGATCGAGTCGCTCCGCCCGTGACGGAATGTGGCTCGTTGAGTGCGGTGGCATTTCGTCGTACGTGCGCCCGTTCAGCGTCCGCCCGTGCTTTCCCTTCTGCACGCCCCCCCACTGTTTGAAGAAGAAACGGGCGCGCGCAATTCGGCACGATCGGCGAATCGCCTCAACCCACTCAATTTCCATCGGCCTCGCGCCTGCACCGCTTTCCCCGCCGACAATCACCCAGTCGATACCGCGAACGTCTAAATCGCCGAGATCTTCGAGAAGCGGCTCGATACTTAAGAATCGCGTTACGGCAGGCGCATTTCGCAGGTGGTCGATTCGCGGCACGCCGTACTTCCGATCCTCAACGCTAACCCCCCACCAGATGTGCGGCGCCATGGCGGCGGATCGAAGCTTGGTGCCAAGCAGCCTCTCCAACCGAGCTGATCGCTTGGTCAGGACCTGATAAGTGTGCCACGGAGCGCGAAGCATCACCTTCGCGACCGCGACGATATAGTCGTCCGGCACGGCATCCTGAAACAGATCGCTCATGCTGTTCACGAATACCGTTTTTGAAGACGACCACGAAAGGGGCTCGAGGAGTTTACCGGGCACGAGGCGCGGATCGAAGCCGTGCCCATAGGGGTGATCGGTCACTCCCCGAAATCGCTCGGCAAAGGTTTCGGCGTAGCAGTGCTTGCAGCCAGGGCTGACCTTAAGGCACCCTCGAACCGGATTCCAAGTCGCTTCGGTCCACTCGATCTTGGAATGCTCGCTCATGTGTCCACTCTCGATCTGCCGATATTACATTATTACGCGGATTTGTCGTCGGTCCTTTTCCCGTTCCCACGTCGAAAAAAATATCTCCCTTACTCCCTCAACAACTTGCGGGTTTCGCGCACTCCAGCCCTCCAAACGAGTGCTACCCTCCAGCCAGGTAAAACTCAATGACCAAACAAATCCGCGCATTAATCAGCCGCGCCAACGCGCAAAAATCAACGGGTCCGCGCACCCCCGCCGGCCGCCAGCGCTCCAGCATGAACGCCTTCAAACATGGACTCACCGGATCTCGTCTGATCCTTCAGCCCGACGAAATGGAAGCCTACAACCGTCTCTCCGATGCGCTGATCTCCGAGCTCAAGCCCATGACCGAGCTCGAGCGCCAAGCCGTCCAGAAAATCGTCGACACGCATTTCCGGCTCAACCGCCTCGCGGGCGTCGAGAACAACGTCTTTAATTTCGGGCTCATCGACAACACGACCGAAACTCCCCACGACGACCGCATCGAAGTCATGATTGCCCAAACCCGCGCTTGGATCGAGCGCTCCGGCTCCTTCGACACCCTCGGACGCTACGAAGCTCGTCTGACCCGCCAAGTCCTCCAGTTTACCCACGAGCTCGAGCGCCTGCAAGCCGCCCGCCGGGACCGTGAATTCCACGACTCATTCCGCCAACCCGAAGAAATCAAACCAGATACCTTCAACCCAGCTTCGTTTTGCAGAACCCCTCCCGAGTTCGTAATGACCGCCGATTCGTTCCAGGTTCTGACCCGTCTGCCGCCCAACCAGCCGCTCGATTTGCCCCGTGAACCGCCTGTACAGATGCAAGCATAAATATCTTTTATGCAAACACCCACTTGCATTTCAAAAACTTTGCCCCTAAACTGGAATTTCTGGCAATGCTCAACAGCTTCACAGGCCGAATTACCGCGACCCTCCCTGTAGTCGTAGTTATTATTATTGGGGTCGTCGTAACCGTCCCCGTCTGAAGCTTCGGGCATCCAAAAAGATCCGAGGCCATCAGCGGGGTGAACAACCCACCTGATGGCCTTTTTGTTTTGATATGTACCGCTGCCGATCTTGTCGGCGGCGCTTTTACCAAAGAGGTTTTCTCTTATGAACGAATCCGGCAAGCTAATGAACGGCGCTGAAATCCTCCTCGAATGCCTCGCCCGCGAAGGCGTCGACTGCTTCTTCGGCTATCCCGGCGGCGTCACCCTCCCCTTCTACGACGCCCTCTACGACAGCCACATCCGCCACGTCCTCGTACGCCACGAAGAGAACGCCTGCTTCGCCGCCGAAGGTTACGCGCGCTCTACCGGCAAAGTCGGCGTCTGCTGCGCCACTTCCGGCCCCGGCGCCACCAACCTCGTCACCGGACTCGTCGACGCCATGATGGATTCCATTCCCATCGTCGCCATCACCGGCCAGGTTCACTCCAAACTCATCGGCAGCGACGCTTTCCAGGAAGCCGACACCTTCGGTATCACGCGCCCGGCGACGAAACACAACTTCATGGTGAAGAACATCCAGGAGTTGCCGCAGATCGTTCACGAAGCTTTCTACATCGCGGCTTCGGGACGCCCCGGTCCCGTCCTCGTCGATATTCCGAAGGACGTTTTCCAGGCCCGCGGCCACTACACTCCCGTCGACACCATTCACCTTCCCGGTTATAAGGTCTTCACCGAAGGTCATGCCGGGCAGATCCGCCGCGCCGCCCAATTGATCTGGGAAGCCGAGCGGCCCTTCATCTACGCCGGTGGCGGCACCGTTCTCGGCAAGGCTTCCGAGGAACTCACGGAACTGGTCGAGCTCGCCGATCTCCCCGCCGTCTGCACCCTCATGGCTCTCGGCAGTTTGTCGTCCAGCCATAAGAACTTCATCAGCATGCCGGGCATGCACGGCAGTTACGCCGCCAACATGGGCATGACCGAGTGCGACCTTCTCATCGCCCTCGGCACCCGCTTCGACGATCGCGTCACCGGCCAGTTGCAGGCTTTTGCCCGCCACGCCCGCGTCATTCATGTCGATATCGATCCCGCCGAAGTCGGCAAGAACCGCGTGCCCGATATCCCGATCGTCGGCGACGTGAAACGCGTTCTCCAAAAACTAAATAAGGTTGTGAAGGAACTCGAACCTGAGTTCAAATCCAGACAAGCCGCCGCGCGGGCCCAATGGTGGTCACGGATTCGCGACTGGCAAACCGAGCATCCCTATGATCGGTCCCGCTCCGAGGACGAAATCAAGCCGCAGCATTTGATGGACGAGATCGATCGGCTCTCCGGTGGACAAGCCATCGTCACCGCCGACGTTGGCCAGCACCAGATGTGGGCTGCGCAATTAATCCGTTTCAACGAGCCACATCTCTGGATCAACTCCGGCGGGCTCGGCGCCATGGGCTTCGGCTTGCCCGCCGCGCTCGGCGCGCAGATGGCCCGCCCCGATAAACTCGTCTTCGCCATCTGCGGCGATGGCGGCTTCCAAATGTCGATTCCGGAACTGGCGACGATCGCTTCTCACGCCCTGCCTATCAAGATCATCGTGATGAACAACGGCTATCTCGGCATGGTGCGCCAGTGGCAGACGCTTTTCTACAACAACCGTCTCAGCGCGGTGGATCTTGATTGTTTCCCCGATGCCGAAAAACTCGCCGGCGCTTATGGATTCAAAGGCCGCACCATCGACAAGCCCTGGCAGCTGACGCAGGCTCTCGAAGAGGCCATCAAGGAACCCGGCCCGTACCTCCTCAACGTCAAAGTCACTCGCGATGAGAACGTCTACCCGATGGTCCCCGCCGGTGGCGCAATCCACGAAATGGTATTAGGTCCGCCGCAACCCGTCGCCGTTGGATAAACAAAATGCAAACAATATCTATTCTTCTCGAGAACAAACCAGGCGCTCTCTTGCGCGTGACCGGCGTACTCTCCGCGCGCGGCTATAACATCGAGAGCCTGACAGTCGCGAAAACGCTGGACCCGCAACTCTCCCGCATGACCATCGTGGTCGATGTGGAAGATCGTATCCGCACGCAGGTCGTCAAACAGATCAACAAACTGATCAACGTACTTCAGGCCACGGACCTGACGGAATCCCCCGCGGTAATCCGCGAAATGGTCTTAGTGCGCGTTCGCTGCAATCAGGAAAGCCGAACCACAGTACTCAAGGAAGCCGAAATCTTCCACTCGCGAGTAGTGGACTCCTCAACCGAAGGTTTCGCCATCGAAGCCACGGGCGATCCCGAAAAACTCGACGAATTCATAGAGGTAATGCGCAGCTACGGCGAAATCGACGTCGCAAGATCCGGCGCGATAGCGATGTCGCTCGAATCCAAAAAGCTCCGCCTGCAACCCCCAGTCGCCGCCCCCGCACTCGCACTTACAGAGCCGCGACCATAGGGAGCGTTTTCACTATCAATCTCAAGGACTAAAATGCCACGACGCTTTTACGAAAAAGACGGAAACATCGACAACCTCAAAGGTAAAAAGATCGCCATCATAGGCTACGGATCCCAAGGCCACGCCCACGCCCTGAATCTCCGCGACAGCGGACTGGATGTTGTCGTCGGCCTCCCGGTCGAAAGCCGCTCCCGCGCCAAAGCGACTGCCGCCGGCCTCACCGTCCTCACGCCCGCCGAAGCCGCCAAAGCCGCCGCTGTAATGATGATCCTCGTCCCCGATCACATCCAGGCCGATCTCTATGCCAGCGACATCGCCCCGCATCTCACTGCCGGCAAAACGCTCATGTTCGCCCACGGCTTCAACATCCACTTCGGCTTCATCAAGCCCCCCGCGAACGTCGACGTTTCGATGATCGCCCCCAAAGCCCCCGGCCATCGCGTCCGCGAAATCTTCGTCGAAGGCTCCGGAGTGCCCGCGCTCGTCGCTATCCAGCAGGACGCCAGCGGCAAAGCTCTTGATAACGCGCTCGCCTACGCTGCCGCCCTCGGCTGTCTCCGCGCCGGTGTGATCGAAACCACCTTCCGCGAAGAAACCGAAAGCGACCTCTTCGGCGAACAGGCCGTCCTCTGCGGCGGAGCATCCGAACTCATCCGCGCCGGATTCGAAACTCTGGTCGAAGCGGGCTACGCCCCTGAAATCGCCTACTTCGAATGTCTCCACGAACTGAAGCTGATCGTCGATCTCATCTATGAGGGTGGCCTCGGCTACATGCGATTCTCCGTCTCCGATACAGCTGAGTATGGCGACTACACCCGTGGTCCCCGCATCATCACCGCCGAGACCCGCAGGGAAATGAAAAAGATCCTCTCCGAAATCCAATCCGGCGCCTTCGCAAAACAATGGATGTCGGAGAACAAGGAAGGCGGCCGTCGCAAGTTCTTAGCGATGCGCGCGGAGCAAGCGCAGCAACCAGTAGAAAACGTCGGGAAGGAACTCCGCAAAATGATGACCTTCCTGAAACGCAACAAGGAAGCAGGCGTCCCCGTCGCCTAGACACAAACAATGCCCCACCTGAATCCATCCCATCACCCCACTCCACCCCAAACCCATGTGGGGCGGCCTTTCCAGGCTGCGGACTCGCTTTCCAGCGAGTCCCCCGGCCGAAGGCCGAGTGTTAGCACTTAAATCAAAGAATCAACATGCGCATTCAAACCTTCGATACCACTCTTCGCGACGGCAGCCAGGGCGAAGCCATCTCCTTCTCCGTCGACGACAAAATCCTCGTCGCCCGAAAACTCGATGACCTCGGTATCGACTACATTGAAGGCGGATGGCCCGGCTCCAATCCTAAAGACAGAGAATTCTTCGAACAAGCCCGCAGCCTGAAACTGCGCCACGCCAAACTCACCGCCTTCGGATCCACGCGCTTCGCAAAAAATTCAATTGAAGAAGACCGCAACGTCCGTGAGCTGATCGACGCCGGAACGCCGGTCATCAGCATCTTCGGCAAGAGCTGGGACCTCCACGTTTCCCGCGCTCTCAACATCACCGAAAACGAAAACCTCTCCATCATCGCCGAAACCGTCCGCTACCTGAAGGAGCACGGCAAAGAAGTCGTCTACGACGCCGAGCACTTCTTCGACGGCTACATCCACAACCGCGACTTCGCCCTGCGCACCCTCGAAGCCGCCAAGCTCGCGGGCGCTGACGTACTCTGCCTCTGCGATACCAATGGCGGCACTCTCACCGGCGAGCTCGCGCAAATCGTCGCCGACGTTCGATTGCGATTCGACGGCGTCATCGGCATCCACACGCACAACGATTCCGAAGTCGCCGTAGCCAACGCCCTCGCCGCCATCGAACAAGGAGCATCGCATGTACAGGGCTGCCTCAACGGCTACGGCGAACGCTGCGGCAACTCGAACCTCGCCTCCATCATCGCGAACCTCGAACTGAAACTCGGCCACACCACCATCGGTCCCGATAAGCTCCAGTCCCTCGCCTCCACCTGCCGCTACATCGCCGAACTGGCCAACCTGCCTTTGCGAAAGGACCAGGCTTACGTCGGTCAAAGCGCCTTCGCTCACAAAGGCGGCGTGCACGTCAGCGCCGTCATGAAGGATTCTTCGACGTACGAACACATCGCCCCCGAACTCGTCGGCAACCACCAGCGCGTCCTCGTCAGCGATCTCTCCGGACGCAGCAACGTCCTCTATCAACTCCAACAGCAGGGCCTCGCCGATCGCATGACCGAGCAGGCACGCCGCGAATTACTCGAACGCGTCAAGGAAATGGAGTTCCAGGGCTACGATCTCGAAGCCGCCGACGGCACATTCGAACTCTTCGTGCGCCAGTCCCTCCAACCCGGCGTCAACTTCTTTGATGTGCGGGATTATTACGTAGCTATTAAATCCGGCCATGCTACGGCGGCCGTCACAGTCTCGACGGACGAGGGAATCCAGACGTCGACTGCCGAGGGCAACGGGCCGATGAACGCGCTCGACGTCGCTCTGCGCAAATGTCTCTCATCGCGCTATCCAAAACTCGCCGATGTCCGCCTGACCGACTACAAAGTGCGCGTCCTCGATTCGAAAAAAGGCACCGCCGCCAAAGTTCGCGTGCTCGTCGAATGGTCCGATCACGAAAAAAGCTGGTCGACGGTCGGCGTCTCCGACGACGTGATCGAAGCCAGCTGGAACGCCCTGGTCGACGCCCTGCGCCTCGAGCTGATGCGCCTATCGGAGTCATTGGTTGCCGCCCGCACCTAAGGTAGCGCCGGCGATCTTGTCGCCGGTGGGTTTATTGAAGTCCGCCACTAAGGTAGCCGTACTAACCGGCGCGGGCGTGTCCGCGGAAAGCGGCCTGCCGACCTTCCGCAGTAACGGCGGCTATTGGCGAACGCATCGATTCGAAGATCTCGCCACGCCCGAAGGCTTCACACGCGATCCGAAGTTCGTCTGGACCTGGTACGAAGAACGCCGCCGCGCCATCGCATTGGCAAAACCAAACGCCGGCCATGAAGCCCTCGCAGCACTCGAAAAGCAGAAGCCGCTATTCACCCTCATCACGCAGAACGTCGATGGCTTGCATGATCGCGCCGGCTCGAAGAACATAATCAAACTGCACGGCGACATTTGGATGGTCCGCTGCCTGAAGTGCGGCGAACAGAGAGTCGATCGCACCGAACTCGACGACCTCCCGCCTCACTGCGCATGCGGCGGCATGTTGCGCCCAGGAGTAGTGTGGTTTGGCGAAGCCTTGCCTCAAGGTGCGATGGAGCGTGCAGCCGCTGTAGTCCGCGCCGCCGACGTCCTGATCGTCGCCGGAACCTCGGCCCAAGTCTACCCCGCCGCAGGCCTCATATCTCTCGCCGCCGCAACCATCGAGATCAACCCCGAAGCCACGCCGTTCTCAGACGCGGTGACCTTCTCCCTGCGCGGAACCTCCGCCGAACTCCTGCCTCAGCTGTGCAAATGAACCCGTGGCGCACGCACTCGTGCGTGCCGTGTCGAGACTCGTCTCGACACTTGTCTGGCCCTAACTCCCCAGAATCTCCATCATGTCCGGCCCGCAGATCCGCGTCAGCTCTGCAACGAATTCCCGATCCGGCCGAACCTTCGAAGGCACATCAAGAATCACCGAAAAGTCGCGCGCGGCTTCGAGCCGCAGCCTCACCTGCGTTTCACCCGGCTTCCGCTCAAACAGCTGCCGCAGCTCGGCGGCCCGATCGATCCCGTTGCGTCCCACAAACACCTTCACGCTGATCAGGCTCGGCAATGCAACGCGCGCCACATCGAGCGGCACAATCTCCTGCACCGACACCTTCGTTGGGTTCCCTTCTTCGGGCAGAGCCGAACCCCGGATCAGCACCGCCTGATCTTCCACCAGCGATGACACCAACCGCTCATATTGCGTCGTGAATACCATCGCGTCAATGCTGCCGCTGCGGTCCTCAATCAAGAGCGAAGCCCAGGGTTTCCCTTCGCGGTTCCGTCGCTTCTGAACTCCAGTGATCATCCCGCAAAGCGCGACGTCATTTCCTTTCTCGAGACCTTCGAGGGTACTGGAATCGTGCGTCGCAAGCTCGGCGATCTTGTCTTCGTAATTGTCGAGCGGATGCCCGGTCACGTAGAAGCCAAGCAGCTCCTTCTCGCCCTGCAGCTTCTCTTTGAGAGTCCAGTCGTTCGCTTTCGGAAGCGCCGGCTCTGGGTGTTCTTCGGCGGGAGTGCCGCCGAACAGGCCGCCCTGCCCGCTGTCGCGATCCTTCGCCGCGCGATTGCCCGTCTCGATCGCGGCATCGAGCGCCAGCAGAAGTTGCGCGCGTGTGCCCTCGATCGAATCCATCGCGCCGGCCTTCACCAGGCTTTCCATCACGCGCCGGTTGATCGCCTGCATGTCGGCGTGTTCGCAGAATTGATAAATGGATTTGAAACTACCCAACTCCGTGCGCGCTTTGATGATCGCCTCGACCGCGTTTTGCCCGACGTTCTTCACCGCACCCAGGCCGAAGCGAATCGCATCGCCTTTCTCGTCTCTAACGGGAGTGAACGTATACTCGCTCGCGTTGACATCGGGAGGCAGCACACGAATATTCATATCGCGGCACTCGTTGATGTACTTCACGACCTTCGCCACGTTGCCGGTTTCCGACGTAAGCAGCGCGGCCATGAAATCGACTGGGTAGTGCGCCTTCAGATAAGCCGTCACGAATGCCAGAAACGCATAAGCCGCCGAGTGCGATTTATTGAAACCGTATCCCGCGAACTGCTCCATCAGGTCGAAGATCTTCTCGGCCTTCTTTGCCGGATGACCACGCTCGGTCGCGCCCTGCATGAAACGGCCGCGCTGTTTGGCCATCTCTTCCGCATTCTTCTTTCCCATCGCGCGGCGCAGCACGTCCGCTTCGCCGAGTGTGTATCCCGCAACGCGATTCGAGATCTGCATCACCTGCTCCTGGTAGACCATTACCCCGTAGGTCTCCTCCAGGATTTCCTTCATCAAGGGAAGATCGTAAACCACGTCCCGGCGTCCGTGTCTGCGCTCGATGAAGTCGTCGATCATGGCCATCGGACCTGGCCGGTACAGTGCGTTCAGCGCCGTCAGGTCCTCGAGTCGCGTGGGTTGGTAACGGCGCAGAATGTCGCGCATGCCGGGCGATTCGAACTGGAACACGCCGCTGGTGAAGCCTTTGCTGAAGATCTCGTAGGCGGGAGCATCGTCGAGCGGCAGTTCCTCCTCAACGATGTGAACGCCGTGCCGCTTCTCGATCATCTTGAGAGCATCGTCGATGAGCGTGAGAGTGGTGAGGCCGAGAAAGTCCATCTTGAGAAGCGCAAGCTTGTCAAGACCGTTCATGTCGTACTGAGTGACGATTTCCTCGCGGTTGGTGCGGTAGAGAGGAACGATGTTACGAAGCGGCTCGGGCGATATCACGACACCCGCGGCATGCACCGATGAGTTGCGTGCGAAGCCTTCGAGTCGCTTGGCCACGTCGAGGACTTCCTGCACTCGCGGATCCTGTCTCGCCAGCGCCGCGAAACCGGGTTCGGTTTCCATAGCCTCTTTAAGCTTGATGTTCAGGACGTTGGGCACCAGCTTCGTGATGCGGTCGACATCGGCAAAGCTCATGTCAAGCACGCGGCCCACATCCTTGATCGCGGCCCGCGCGGCCAGCGTATTGAACGTGATGATCTGGGCGACTTGTTCTCGGCCGTACTTTTCAGTGACGTATTGGATCACCTCGCCGCGCCGGTTCATGCAGAAATCGATATCGATATCCGGCATGCTGATTCGCTCCGGATTCAGGAAGCGCTCGAACAGCAGCCCGTATTGCAGAGGGTCGATATCGGTGATCTGCATCGAATAGCTGACGAGGCTTCCCGCCGCTGAGCCGCGTCCCGGGCCAACGGGAATATTCTTCGATCTTGAGAAACGGATGAAGTCCCAGACGATGAGGAAGTAGCCGGAGAACTTCATCTGCTGGATCATCCCAATCTCGAAGTTGAGACGCTCGATGTACTCCGCGAGATCGTGCTTGAGATGGCCGGCTGCATGCAACGCTTCGAGGCGCGGGCGGCGCTTTTCAAATCCCTGGCGCGCGACGTACGCGAAGTAGGAATCGGTGGTGTGGTCGGCCGGAATGTCGAAGCGCGGGAACGGATCTTTGACCTTCTCTAGTTTGACGTTGCAGCGCTGCGCGATCTCCCATGGGCGATTGACGGCGTCCTCCAGCTCGCCGAACAGTGCCATCATTTCGTCGCGCGATTTCAGGTAGAAATCGGGATGGTCCCAGTGCATTCGGTTGGGGTCGGACATAGTCTTCCCCGTCTGAATGCACATCAGAATTTCGTGGGCGCGGGCGTCTTCACGGCGCAGATAGTGCGAGTCGTTGGTGGCAACGAGCGGAATGCCGGTATCGATCGAGAGGCGATTGACTTGCGGCACGAGGCGTTTGTCCTGCTCGAGGCCGTGGTCCTGAATCTCGAGGAAGAAATTCTCCTTCCCGAAGATGTCGCGATACGTGTACGCCAAGCGGCGCGCGTCATCGTACTTGTCGGCGAGGATGGTTTCGTTGAGGTCGCCGCGCAGGCAAGCCGAGAGACAGATGAGGCCTTTCGAATGGGCGGCGAGCAGATCCTTATCGACGCGCGGCTTGTAGTAGAAGCCTTCGAGGAACGCCGTTGAAACCATCTTGATGAGGTTCTTGTAGCCTTCCTGGTTTTCACAAAGCAGGATGAGATGGTTGTAGCGGTCGCTGTCGGAACGAGTCTTGTGCCCCTGCTGCGAAACGTACATTTCGCAGCCGATGACAGGATGGATCCCCTGCGCTTTGGCCGCGTTGTAGAAGCTGACCGCGCCGAAGAGATTGCCGTGGTCCGTCATGGCGACTGCGGGCATCTTCTGTTGGGCGACCACTTCCATGAGCTGATCGATTTCGCACGCGCCATCGAGCAGCGAGTAGTCCGTGTGGTTGTGGAGGTGAACGAATGGAGTTTCGGCCATAGAAAAACAGCTGCTCAGTTGTCGGGGGAGACGTCTACTATTCTACTCGGCGGTCGGTCGATCCCGTGAACTAAACCGTCATGATTTCGATGGCTTGCTTGAGGCTTTCTCTGGCGTCGCGGCCAGGCGCGGGCCTGTATTCGTGGCTGATGTAACCGGTATATCCCAGATCGGCGATCGTCTTCGCCACGAAGTGGTAATTGAGTTCCTGTGTATCGTCGATCTCGTGCCGCCCAGGGACGCCGCCCGTGTGAAAATGCGCGATCCACTGGAAGTTGTCGGTGATGGTCCGGCAGACGTCGCCTTCCATAATCTGCATGTGGTAGATGTCGTAGAGCAGCTTCACGCGCGGTGAATTGACGCGCTTCACAACGTCCACGCCCCACGCGGTGTGGTCGCACATGTAGTCTTTGTGGTTCACCGTGCTGTTGAGCAACTCCATGCAGATGGTGACGCCCTTGTCCTCGGCTTGCGCCTTGATGCGATTTAGAAACGCCACGCAATTATCGGCGCCTTCGCTGTCGTTCATGCCGCGCCGGTTGCCGGAGAACGTAATCAGGTTCGGGCATCCGCCCGCCGCGCACTGGTCGATAGCGGGACGCATGGATTTTTCAAGCCTCTCGTGATTCTCTTTCGCATTGAGGGCATTCGGAATTGTGACGCCGCTCGTTTCCGGCGGAGCCATGGTCGGGGTGAGGCCATACTTCTTCAAAACGGGCCAGTCTTTCAACTGCACCAAATCGAATCCCGCGCAGCCGAGTTCCGCGGCGAGGCGGCACTGGTCTTCAAACGGCAACTTGGGGTCGAACACGCCTGCGGTCACGCCCTGTTTCAGGCGGCCTTTGCGCGGCGCACCCTGTTGCGCGTGGACCAACCCCGCAGCGGTTAAAGCGGTGACAAAATCTCTGCGTCGCATCGATTTTAGATATCCGACTGGCATTATATTCCCAATGGGCTTCGCACTGTGGATCGATGCCGATGCCGATCTCGCATGGGCGCAGGGCACTCACGAATACCGTCCCATGGGCACGGCGGTTATTTCGCGCAAGGACCAGTTCCGGCATCGGGATTTTCTGCAAACGCGATCGCGGCCTGCGTATCTGGAGAATTCTTTCGTTGGATTCTTTGGTTCACTGGAAGACCTGAATGCCCGGCTGAGAGACGAACCGGATTGGAAGCTGCAATGGACGCCGGGTCATTTGCGGTAAACGGAGTATACTCGAACGAAGCCCCCCGTCGTCCTGGCTGCAAATCCCCGCCGAGAATTCCTGTCCGGAGAGAGACCCGTATGAACGCTTTTCGACGCTCATTCGCCGCCGTGTTGTTTTCGACGCTGTCCGCGCTCGCGCAGACTTCGCAGAATCAGTATGACCCGCGCCTCACCTTTGCGCCGCTCACGCTGCCCGATCCCGTGAATTCCTACCGCTCGTCGAACGGCGCTCCCGGCCCAAATTACTGGCAAAACCAGGCCGATTACGAAATGCATGCCGATCTCGACACGGCCGCCAAATTACTGAAGAACACTGAAATCATTACTTACACCAACAACAGCCGGGACCTGCTGCCCAGCCTTTGGCTGCACCTCGAACAAAACATGTACCGGAATGATTCCCGTTCGCGGCTGATGGGCGGAGGCAGAGGAGGACGCGCGGGCCGGGGCGGGGCTGCCGCCGCTTCCGATTCGACCCCTCAGGAAACCTCCACCGATGGCATCGTCTTCGATTCGGTTGAGATCGAAGCCGGAAAGAAGACGGAAAAGACGGAATACATCGTCTCGGACACACGCATGCAGATCCGCCTCGGCGAGCCCCTCAAACCTCACGGTCAGCTAAAGATCCATATCGCCTATCACTACAAAATCCCCGGCGTCTGGGGCGGCCGCACCTCCTGGGGGACGTCCGCAAAAGGCGATATTTACGACATGGCTCAGTGGTACCCGCGCATGTGCGTTTATGACGACCTGCGCGGCTGGGACACATTGCCGTACATCGGCGCCGAGTTCTACCTCGAATACGGAAACTTCGATTACTACGTCACCGCCCCTTCCGCGATGCTGATCGCCGGATCGGGCGAACTGATGAATGCGCAGGACGTCCTGACGAAGAAGCAGATCGAGCGCCTCGCCCAGGCGCGTATCAGCGACAAGACCGTTTATATCCGCGCACCCGCCGAAGTATCCGATCCGGCCAGCCGCCCCAAACAGGACGGAACGCTGACATGGCATTTCCATATGGATCACACCCGCGATGTGGCCTGGAGCGCTTCGCCCGTTTTCGTCTGGGATGCCGCGCGCATCAACCTCCCCGCTGGCAAGACGTCACTCGCGATGTCGGTCTATCCACCCGAAAGCACCGGACCCACCGGGTGGGACAAATCGACCGAGTATGTCAAGGACACCGTCGAGCGCTTCTCGAAGGAATGGTTTCCGTACCCATGGCCGGCCGCCATAAACGTCGCCGGATTTTCCACCGGGATGGAATATCCCGGCATCGTGTTCGACGGGATCGGCGACAAAGATTCGTTCCTTTTCTGGGTCACCGCCCACGAAATCGGACATGGCTGGTTTCCGATGATAGTCGGCTCGAACGAGCGCCGCAACGCGTTCATGGATGAGGGCTTCAACACTTTCATCGACATCGGCGAATCTGCGGCATACGCGGGCGGGAAGTACGGCCCCAAGCGCGATTCGGAGTATTCGGCCGATGGCGAGCCACCCGATACGATCCTCAAAGTACTCGACAACCCGGCCGCGCCCATCCTGCTGATGCGCGCCGATGGTTTTCCGAACCAGCTTACGCATCCCGTCAGCTACTTCAAGGGAGCTTACGGCATGGTGCTGCTGCGTGAGCAGATCCTCGGTCCCGAACGTTTCGACTGGGCGTTCCGGAAGTACATCCGCGACTGGGCATACAAGCATCCATCTCCCTCCGATTTCTTCCGGGCCATGGAGAGTGAGGGTGGGGAGGACCTGAGCTGGTTCTGGCGCGGCTGGTACATGAATAACTGGACGTTCGACATGTCGGTCGACAAGATCGAAGGTTCGCAGGCGACGATCAGTAATCGGGGACAACTCGTGCTCCCCGCCACGGTCGAAGTGAAATTCAAAGACGGAACGAGCGCTCGGATGCGGCTTCCGGCGGAGACTTGGCTATCGAAAGGAACGCTTGTCTGGACTGCCGAAGGCAGCAGAGCCATCGCGTCCGTCGTCATCGATCCGGATCATATGCTGCCGGACGACAACCGCGCAAATAACGAAAAGAAAGCGGAGTAGTTACTTCGTTCCCCAGCCGCCGCCGCCGGGGGTTTCGATGCGCAGGGTTTCGCCGGGTTGAATCGTGAAGCGCGTCTTCGAGGGACGTCCTCCGCAAGTGCCCACCGCGCCACTTGACCCACCCTGCAAGCCGTATGGGCCTCGTTTGTGGCGGTCGGATAGAATCGTCACGTCGGCACTGTCGAGGAACTGAAGCTCGCGCACGATGCCATCGCCACCCGCGTATTTCCCTTTGCCGCCCGATCCAGCGCGAATATTGTACGCACGCACACGCACCGGATATTCGTGCTCGAACGCCTCGATCGGCGTGTTCCAGCTGTTCGTCATGTGCGTGTGCGTCGCAGACCGGCCCGGACCTTTTGATGACGCCCCCATGCCGCCCGCGATGGTCTCGTAATATGCGAAAGGCCGGTTGCGCAGCGTGTCCCATCCGCCGAAGCTGAGATTGCTCATGGTGCCTGAACTTGCCGCCGGGATTCTATCGGGCAGGGCTTTCGCCAGAGCACCGAGAATGACATCGGTGATGCGCTGCGAAGTTTCGACATTGCCCGCGGCCATGGCGGCCGGGAGCCCCGCGTTCACCACACTGCGATCCGGCGCGATGACACGAATGGGACGCAGCAGACCCGCGTTGTAAGGGACTTCGGCATCGATCAGACAGCGGAAACAATACATAGCAGCCGATACCGCAATCGCATAGTTGGCGTTCACCGATCCGGCGACCTGCGGGCTCGAACCGGTGAAATCCACCTCGACCTGATCGCCCTTGATGCGAAGCGCTGCCTCGATTCGAACGGGATCATCCGTGATGCCGTCGTCGTCCAGAAAGTCGTGAAACCGGTACTCGCCATCGGGGATTTCACGCAGCATGGCGCGCGTCACACGCTCGCTGTAGTTCTGAAGATCGGCCGCACTGCGATGCACACGAGCCAGCCCGTAGCGGGAGACGATTTCGAGCAATCGATCTTCGCCCCGCCGATTCGACATTACCTGCGCCATGAGATCGCCTTCGCGCTCTTCCGGCGTCCTCACGTTCGCAAGCACGATCTGCATCACGTCGCGCTGGACTTTTCCGCCTTTCATCAGCAACACGGGTGGAATGCGGATGCCTTCCTGATAGATCTCCCGCGCCAAAGGCATCGAGCCAGGGCTCATGCCTCCGACGTCCGCGTGATGCGCGCGGGAAGCCACGTAGAAATCGGCGGACTTGCTTTTTCCGGTGAACACGCCCGAGACTGCGGTAATGTCGGGTAGATGAGTGCCACCGCGAAACGGATCGTTGACGATCACCACATCGCCGCGGCCGAGGTGAAATTCCGCCAGCGCGTGCTGCACGGATAACGGCATCGCGCCTAAATGCACGGGCATGTGATCGCCCATCGCGATTGTTTCGCCCGCTTTGCCGTATACGGCACAGGAGTAATCGCGCCGCTCCTTGATGTTGGCGCTGAACGCTGTCTTGCGCAGGACCGCGCCCATCTCATCGGCGATCGAGACGAATAGATTGCGGAAGATCTCGAGATCGACCGAGTTGGTTCCGCTTCGATTCATTTTCTCGGTTTTGGTTTAGGAACAGGCGCGGGATCGTCGACCGGCGGTTCCGGCTCTTTCAGTTCGCCGGAATGAACCCGGCAGTTCGCAACTTCAATCAAGAACGACGCCGCCGACTTCCATTGATCTCCGTTTCGCTGCTCGATCTGGAACGCCTTACCGTCCTTCGACGGGCGCACGCGCCAGTCGGAGTCGTCCCCTGACGGAGGCGCGTGGCGAAGCTTCGGCAGTTGGCCGCTCTTGCCCAGAAGAGACCAGCTTTCTCCGCCCGTCTCCGATTCGTAAGAGAGATAGCGGCCGCTTTCGGAAGTCTTGCCCGCGTCGATGATCAATTCGCCGTGCTGCGGGGAATCGAACCAGAAGCGTTGGATTGAGCCGGGGAACCCTTCTTCGCCTACGAGGCGCTGACGCCAGGACGATCCGCCGTCTGTTGTCAAAAGAAAGAACGGATCGCGCGGCAGGGGATATTGCGTTTCGCCCGCGGCCCAGCCGGATTGCTGATTGTAAAACTGAAGCTGATCGAGAGCGCTTCCGCGAAAGCGAGACGTTGGCTCCCGCCATGTTGCGCCGGAATCGTCGCTTTGGAGGAGGACGGAGCCCATCGTTACCGAACTGCTGTGGAGGTCGCCGGCGACAACTATTTTCTTGCCGCCGGGAACGACCGCGTTTAGTTCGAGATAAATGGGGCAGGGCTCGTCGCCGCTGCAGGACATTCCGGCCCATTGGAGGTCGTCCTCGGCACAGGCGTAGGGGATTCGTATTGGCTCGCCGGTGTTGACGAGTACGGGGGAGTCTTGAGCTGATAGAAAAGCAAATGCAAACCCAAGTGTCGAGATGAGTCTCGACACGGCTCGCATGAGTGCGCACGCCACGGAGTAGAGGCGCGGGCGCATATTTGGGTGATAGGGGTGTATGCGCCCGCTTGTCGTAACGGGGATTTGCTTATTCAGACGACGCACTGTTTACCCTGGTTACACGGCCCGTAAAATAATTATCAATTCTCGAACATGCCTTCGAAAAGCACGCTGGTAAGGTACCGTTCACCAGAATCCGGCAGGATCACGACCATGGTTTTGCCTTTGAATTGGTCTTCCTTTGCGATGCGGACGGCAGCCGCTACGGCAGCTCCGCAGGAGATCCCGCTGAGGAGGCCTTCTTCACGCGCCAGACGCCGGGCCATTTCGATAGATTCCTCATTTGTAATGAGTTCCACGCGGTCAACTATTCCCAAATCGAGGTTCCGGGGAACAAATCCAGCCCCGATGCCCTGAATTTTGTGCGGGCCGGGCTTGATCGGCTGGCGCGCCAGGGTCTGACTGATGACGGGACTGGCGACCGGCTCAACCGCCACCGACACGATCTTCTTCCCCTTCTCATTCTTGATGTAGCGGGAAACGCCGGTGATCGTCCCTCCGGTGCCCACGCCGGAGATCAGCACGTCGATCTTGCCGTCGGTATCGTCCCAGATTTCCGGCCCGGTGGTTTTGAAGTGGATCTCGGGATTGGCCGGATTATCAAACTGCTGCAACAGCACGTAGCGGTCGGGATCGGATTGGACCATCTCCTGCGCCCTGCCGATCGATCCCGCCATGCCCCTGGCTCCCTCGGTCAGAACCACATTTGCGCCGAATGCAGCCAACACTTTCCGGCGCTCGAGCGACATAGTCTCGGGCATTGTAAGCGTCACGGGGTATCCGCGGGCGGCGGCGACGAAAGCAAGAGCGATACCCGTGTTGCCGCTGGTAGGCTCGATCAGTTCTTTTCCAGGCTTCAGGATGCCGCGCTTTTCCGCATCCCAGATCATCGATGCGCCGATGCGGCATTTGACCGAATAGGCGGGATTGCGGCCCTCCACCTTACCCAGAAGCGTAACCGGAGCGCCATCGATGACGCGGTTGAGTTTGACCAGAGGCGTCCGGCCGATGCTGTAGGAATTGTCGTTGTAGAACATTCAGATCTCCCAATTTGGCACGAAACGGCTGTGCTTCTCGGTCCATTCACGGACCAGTTGCGCGAAAGTGGTGGAATCGAGGACGCAGTCAATAGCGAAATCGGCACGCTCCCAGAGGTCGGAAAAAGGGGAATTGGCCTGCTTGCGCAGGCGGGCCCGTTCTTCCTGCCGGCCCTCGACAAAATGGAGCACATCGCCGACCGAGATCGATTCGGCGCGCTTCGCCAGCATGTATCCACCCTCCGCTCCACGGCGCGATTCGACGAACCCGCCCTGCTTGAGACTGGCAAGGATCAGCTCCAGGAACTTCTGCGGAATCTTCTGTCTGCGCGCGATCTCGGCAATTTTCACCGGCTCCGCGCCGGAGTTTGCCGCCAGATCGAAAATGGCCTGAAGGGCGTATTCACCCTTGACCGAAATGTTCATCGGCGAAACGCCTCACTCAATTCCCCTTGCAAAACTAGAGATTAGAGGGTTTGAGCCGATCCGTCAACATACTGCGGGGACGGAAGGGCGGCGATCGCCGATACATCAAGGGTTAATGGTCCGAAGAAGGCTTACAATCTCCCGCAATGTGACGACTTGGCATACGGCGATCGGCAAGACCATGGCCGCTATAAATGTACGGGAAAGATGGCGGGCACCAAGGAGGACCAGTGCCATGAGGGTCCAGGACCAGGCAGGAGCAAAGAGTAACGGCTCTCGTCCCCAAATGTTGTAAAAAATCAAATTGAAAAGAACCCACACCACGCCCATCTGAACATAAGGCCTTGTTTGGGTATCCCGGAATCCGATGTGCACGCATCGGGCGAGGAGAACGAGCCATAATATCGCGCCGATTCCCTGAATGCCAAAATAGTAACTGAAATCCAGCGGTCTCGGCTTGGGGTCATAGGACACCATCTGCCATTGCGGCGGATCACCATAATAGGATGGCTTCAGGAAAGGGATCCCTCCAACGGCAGGGGAAACCAGCATATAGACGCTGTAAACAAGCGCCTGCAGGGGGTGATATATGAGCCGAAAGGTAGCAAGATAATCGAAGAATCTGTGAATCGTTCCGCTAATGTGGTATAGAACAACCGCCGCGCCAAGACCGGCGGGAATCGCGACCAAGAGCAAACGCAACCTTAACCGGGCGGATTTAACGACCGACTCAAAGAGGCAGTAAACCGGAAACACCACGTTCAGTAAGCTTGTGCCGCCGCACAGAACGGCCAAAGCAGCAAGAATACTGTTTCGCAGGCGCTCGTTTGCCACCACCACGAGCACGACAAAGGCGACACACAACAGGCCGTTCGAGATTCCGAAATGCTCCGGGAGAGCGATCGTGACGCTGCTCGTGAAAAGAAGGTAAACAGCGAAAAGCAGTATGCCCTGCGTCGGGCCGACGCCGAGATAGAGCGCGAGAAACGCAAGAAATCCGACGCCGGCACCGGCGAAGAGGGCTACCATGAGTCTGGGACCAAAGACAGAGGCATCACCTACGGGCATGAACAGCCTCGCAAGGTGGGCGAGCGCGCGACAGGGATAGCGCCAGAAGACGAGCTCGAGCGGATGGACGGTCTGTTCCACGGATCGGTCATTGCCGATCATCCTGCCGATCCACAAGTTTGTGTCGGAGTCAAAGAGGACATTGGAGCGCATCATTATGGGTGTGCCCGGCTTGACTCCCAGCCAGTTCGACAAAAGCATGAACCAGACGACGGCCAGAGCACCAATTCCCAAGGCGATTCTGGTGCGTCTGTTCCACAGAGAAGAAGTCTTCGGCTCCGCGACCGCTGTGGCGACTGGCCCCATTCCGGGAGCATACCACAGGTCCGTACTGCCGGGTTTGCCGCGAACTGTCCCTGTAGGGGAAGGCGCGGCCCAAGGAGGAAAACGCAGCCGAAAGGCAGAAGCACCAAAAGCCACGGCCTGTGTTTCAGAAGATCGACGAAGGATTCAGGAGGTCGGACTTGATCAGCGTGCCATCAAGATCGACGCATAACGAAGGCAGGGTCGATTTGAGTGCCTCAGGCATGAGTGCATAAAGAGGATGGAATCACTGCGATAATCAGGGCTGACCGTCCCCGGTTTCCCGAGGCGGCCAGCCCTGGGAAATTACTTCGTGGCGGCTGTATCGGTCTTATCAGCCTTCTTCTTTTTCTTCTGCATCTTCTTGGTCGTGTCCGTGGTGTCCTGGGCAAACGAGAAGGAGATGGTTCCGAGGGCGATGCCGAGGCCCAGCGCGGTTACTAGAAGTCTCTTCATAATGTCAGGCTCCGTGAAGTCGTAACGGAAACTACTTCGTGGCGGCTGTATCGGTCTTGTCAGCCTTCTTTTTCTTGGTCTTCTTCTTGGTGGTCGAGGTCGTGTCCTGAGCGAACGAGAAGGAAACAGTGCCGAGGGCGATGCCAAGGCCGAGCGCAAATACGAGAAGCTTTTTCATGCTTTGTGATTCTCCTTAGAATGATTGGGACGAGATGCCGTCTTGAGAATGATAGCCAACGGGACATGAACCCCACCTTAAACTGTGATTAAATTCACTTCATTAAACGTTCACAGGGGTTTGATTCAATACAATCAATAACTTAGACATTGAGTCGGACGGGCGCGTGGTACTCTCCTGGCAGATGAAGAAATCGGATCTGGTGAGAGAAATGGCCGGAAAAAACGGCGGAAATTCGGGTAACGCCGCCGATCAGGTGGATCGAGCGGTCCATCGAATCATTCGCACTCTGCGCGGCGGGAAGCCTGCCAGGCTTCCCGGACTCGGCACGATAAATCCGGGAAAACACTGGACTTTTAAACCGGAGCGAAATGACTCTTGAGGAGCTTGGGCGACTGATTCAGCGCGCGTTGAAGCGCTCGAAAGCGGTCGAAGTCGACGGACTGGGCGTGTTTGCACGCGACAAAACCGGCGAGATTTCCTTTGAGCATTCCAACCGATTGCGCGTCTTTATCGCCTATGCCTCCGAAGACAGACTTTCGGCCGAACGGCTGTTCAAACAATTGACCGCGCACGGCTTCGCGGCGTGGCTTGACCGCCGCAAACTGCTTCCCGGCCAGGATTGGCCGCAGCGGATTGAAGACGCGATCGAGAGCTCGGATTTTTTCATTGCGTGCTTTTCGGCGAAGTCGATCAGGAAGAGAGGTGGATTTCAGACGGAAATCCGATTGGCACTCGAGTGCGCCAATCGAATGCCGCTCGATGACGTGTTCCTGATCCCGGTGAGGCTGGACGAATGCCGCGTGCCCAACCGGATTCAGCGCGAGACCCAGTATGTCGACCTGTTTCCGGATTGGCGCGCCGGATTCGAACGGGTGTTGCGAATCATCGAGAGCCAGATAAGAAGAGCGGCGTAACAGCTTGCGGCAGAAGTCTTCGAGCGCCGCTCCCCCATGGTCACGGTTCTGTAAGACGCCGCGCATAATGGGTTTTGGATGAACCGCAGAAACGAGAGACCCTATTGGATACTGGCCGGCGTCATCACTTTGTTAGCCGCGGGTCTGGAGTTCTATTCGCAGACCGACGCGTTCGCCTGGGATGAAGGGTTCCACGTGCTGACCGCGCAATTGATCACGCGGGGAGAACGGCCTTATCTGGATTTCAATTTCTCGCAAACGCCGCTTAACGCTTATTGGAATGCGTTCTGGATGATCGTTTTACCGCAGAGCTGGCGGACCGTCCACGCGGTCGCGTCTCTGATGACGACGGGGGCAATCCTGATGACGGCGGACTTTCTGTTCGTTCGTTTCCCGGTTGAGCGGTGGCGCTTCCCGGCTGCCCTGATGGCTGCGTTGGTTGTAGGGCTGAATGTGCTGATTGTGCAGTACGGAACGATCGGGCAGGCGTATGGCCTCAGCCTGTTCTTGATTGTCGCGGCATTTCGGTTGACAGTGGCGTCGGTGGATCGGAGAGGAGTTGTGTTTGCCGCACTCGCCGGTCTGCTGAGTTCCGCGGCCGCGGGGGCTACGCTGCTTACGGCGCCGGTCTCCCCGGTGCTTGGTTTATGGATGGCGTTTCAGAATCGTATCGGAAACCGTTGGGCGAAGGCCGCGGCGTTTCTGGCGGCCGCGGTTGTGCCGGTTCTGCCTGTGGTCTATCTGTTTCTGAAGGGTCCGAAGCAGACGCTGTTCAACATTGTGCAATACAACCTGTTATTTCGCCAAGTGGAATGGCCGGGGGCGATACCGCACGACATCGGCGTAATGCTGGCGTGGCTAAACTCAGCGCAAGCGCTGCTGGTGGGCTTGCTCGCTCTGGCAGGCGTGCTGTTTATCAGGTTTCAAAGCGACTGGAGCAAAGAACGACGCGCGGAGTTCTATCTGTGCGGTTGGTTGGCGCTCGGGCTTGGAATGTACATTTCGAGCGCTCATCCGACTTTCCAGCGTTACTACCTTTTCGCGCTGCCGTTCCTAACAATTCTCGGAGCGGCGGGAATGTATTCGGTGAGCACGCGGCTCTACGCGGCAAATCGCCCGTTCTGGCCGATCTTCGCGCTGGGGACGATTTTTTCGCTGGAGTTGGCGAAAGCGCTGCACGACAAGCACGACAACATCAATTGGCTGGACCTGGAAAAGGTCGCCGCCAAGGTCGATCAGGTAACGCCGCCGGGAGCGGTGGTCCTGAGCGACGAGCATGTCTATTTTTTAACTCGCAGGCCGCCGCCGCCCGGGATGGAACTGGCGGACTCTCACAAGCTGGACTTCCCGCCGGAGCGGGCTGTTCCGCTGCATCTGGTTTCAGAGGCGGAGGAATTGAAGGAGCTAAATCAGAAACGGTTTGCGACCGCCGTCGATTGCGACAAGGGCCATAAAGTGGGGGAGGACGATTTCAAAAAGGTCTACCGGCAAAAGGCTGAGTTCGACAGCTGCACGGTCTATTGGGATCAGGCTCCCTGACCGGATTCTCTCTTGAGTTTTTCGATCCTTTTGCGAACTTCGCCGGCGTTCTTCGCCTCCGGAACCAGTTGAAGATACTTCTCCCAGGCTTCCTGCGCGGCCTTTGAATCCTTCATTTTGTCTTCGGCGTCGCCGAGGCGGAGCCAAGCTTCGGCATTGCCGTCATTCCATTTGGTCGCCTCGCGGAAGCGCGCCGCGGCAGCTTTGAAATCACCCTTCTTGAAATAGAACTCGCCAATAGGGAGTTGATTCTTCGACTTCAGCGGGTTGAAGCTGTACTTCTCCTGGATCTTGGTTTTGTCTTCTTCGGGAGGGAGTTGAACATCGTCGGGCGGGATGTCCTTCGGCGCCTGGGCGGCCACCGCTGAGGCGAGCGCGACCCACATCAGGGAGATTCGGAGCCGTGACATAATTCAAGTATATTGCTGACAGGGCCAGCTGAGCCCTTGCGGGAATCCGCAAAAATGCAATCCTCACAGAGTCTGCTCCGGGAAAAAGTCGCGCAACTGCCGCTCGCGCCAGGAGTGTATCTGTACAAAGATGCCGCCGCGAAGGTGATCTATGTCGGCAAGGCGAAGATCCTGCGGGCGCGCGTCCGCAGCTATTTCAACGAAGACAAACTTTCGGACGCAAAGACCGGCTCGCTCATTGCGGAGGCGTGGGATATCGACTACATCCTGGTCGATAACGAAAAGGAAGCGCTCGCGCTCGAGAACAATCTCATCAAGCAGTACAAGCCGCGTTTCAATGTCCTGCTGCGCGACGATAAAACCTATCCGTACATCAAACTGACCAGCGAGCGATTCCCGCGCGTTTACGTTACGCGCCGTCTGATCAAGGACGGCTCCACTTATTTCGGACCGTACTTTCCCGGCAACCTGGCGTACCGGCTGGTGAACTTCATTCATCGGCATTTTCTAGTGCCATCGTGTAAGGTCGATCTGCGGCGCTATCATCCGAAGCCGTGTTTGCAGTTCCACATTCACCGCTGCCAGGGACCGTGCGTGGAGGGTCTGACAACGCCGGAGGCTTATGCGCAGGCAGTCCGGCAGGTGCGAATGTTTCTGGAAGGCAAGCACGGCGCGCTCGCGAGCGAACTGCGGGGACGGATTCAGGAAGCTTCGGACGATATGCGTTTCGAGGAAGCGGGTGGCTTGCGCGATTTGCTGACCACGGTCGAGGAAATGGATCAGCGCCAGAAAATGGCCGCGGCTTCGGGTGACGATTCGGACATTTTCGGTTTCTATGCGGAGCCGCCGCTCGTCGCGGTGAATCTTTTTCACTTGCGTAACGGGGTGGTCGTGGATCGGCGCGATTTCTTCTGGGAGGATCAGCAGGAATTCGATCCGCCTGAATTCTTTTCCTCGCTGCTGCTGCAGATTTATCTGGATCAGCAGTACGTGCCGTCCATCATTCATGTTCCGATCGATTTCGAGGATCAGGAGGCGATGGAGGAGCTGCTTTCGGAGAAGAAGAATCGCAAGGTGGAGATCCATACGCCGAAGCGCGGTGTGAAGAAGGCCATGCTGAACCTGGCGCAGACCAACGCGAAGCATAGTTTCGACGGGCGTTTCCGAGTGTTGAAGCCGTCGTCGGTGGCGATCCAGGCGGCGATTCAGGAAGCGCTGGGGTTGGCGGAAGCCCCGAAGCGCATCGAGTGTTTCGACATTTCGCACATCCAGGGGACGGACAAGGTCGCGAGCATGGTGGTGTGGGAAGAAGGCCGGATGAAGAAGGCGGACTATCGCAAATTCATCATCCGGACCGTAGAGGGGAACGACGATTTCGCCAGTATGCACGAGGTGGTGACTCGGCGTTATTCACGGCTTCTGGCCGAGCGCCAGCCGATGCCGGGGCTGATTTTGATCGATGGCGGATTGGGACAATTACACGCCGCGGCCGATGCGCTGGAATCGATCGGGATCATCAATCAGCCTTTGGCGTCGATCGCCAAGCGCGAAGAGATTGTGTATGTGCTGGGGCAGGAGAACGAGCCGATTGTGCTGGACCGTTTCTCGCCTATATTGCACTTGATTCAGACCATTCGCGATGAAGCGCACCGGTTTGCAGTGACGTTCCACAGGACGCGCAGGAATGCACGCACGCTGACATCGGAGCTGGATCAGATACCGGGGATTGGCGAAATTACTGTAAGGAAGTTGCTCAAGGAGTTTGGGAGCTCGGAGTTGGTGCGGCAGTCGTCGGAGGAGGAGTTGGCGAAGCGGGTGGGTAAGGCTGCGGCGCGGAAGGTGCGGGCGCATTACGACCGATTGAGCGTGCCGGCTTAATCAATTTGAGCGCATCGAGCTTTCCCGTAGGCCCAAACTTCTATCGGATCCTTGGTCGAATCGATCCGGTTGGCCGGAATATTTCGGACTCTCGATGCAGTTCTGAATCTTTATTTCCCTCACCGTGGGGATTCCCAAGAGTTTCAGGAAGAATCGATCAAATGCGTCACCCTTCTTGATCGTCTCCGTCCTGGTCGACAGAACGATTTCGACCAGAGTGAAGTGAAGCAGTACACTCCTTCCTGAGACGCGAGTACCCAGAAAGACCAATGCCGCGCAGCGCTGCTTCTCTCAGTAGCGGATGTCCCATAATGACGTGGCCGCCTGAAATCAAAACGTCTCCCTGAACTTGGGCAGCTGCCGCCAGCGGGGGGTAACGGATTTCATCGAGGGTTGCGATAGTCTGAGCAAAACCGTCAGCAAGGCAGACGAAAAATGCGAGAGCGGTTGCCAACCTCATTTGGCCACAAGAATACCGAAGAAGAAGGCCCGATGCCATCGACGCTGCTACGATTGAGGCGGTGTCGAACGTGACCGAACGCATCGAGATCAATGCAGGCGTCATGCAGGGTAAGCCTGTGATTCGAGGAACACGGATACCCGTGGAGCTTGTGCTCCGCAAGCTGGCTGAGGGCGCGACGATCGAAGATCTCCTGGACGCATATCCCCGACTGGCCGCGGATGATATCCGTGCCGCTTTGGATTACGCCTCCTGACTCACGGCTCAACTACAGAACCAACAGCGAATTCTCGTACCGCGTGCCGGACGCGAGATGTTTAGTGCCGGCGTCAAAAGTAGCAAGTTGGCCCCGGTGGCGGTGAGCAAGCAGGAGGAGTTGCATGTCTGCCACCTGGTTGGGACCGATCAGGCGCGAGCGCTGTGAATCGCTCAAGTCCCGCAGGTCGACGTCCGCCGGCCAGTACTCGTGGCCAGGACTTTGGCAATCTCGCTCCAGACCGGCCAGCGCCTGTTGGACGGCACCGTGATTGCCTCCGAGCGCACGGCTGGCAACTCTAAGAAATCCGGCCTGAGTCAAAGGGCATGTCGCCCACAATCGATCACGCTCCCGGCGAAACCATGAGTGCGCTGCCTGATGCGAAGTGTGCAGCGGGAACGCCAGCCCGACCAGAACGTTAACGTCGAGGAGAAAACGCACGGCGATGCTCCTCTTCGTCCTCAGCCTTCTCCCACTCTTCGAGCGTCTGGTTAGTGAATGGCGGCGTTCCGGGAGGAAGCTCGAAAACGACCCAGCCGTTCTTTGTCTTGAACTGAGGAAGGCTTCCCGCTCCACGATGGACCAGGTCGGAAGCAGCCTGGCCTAGCGAAATTTCCCGTTCTTCGGCATACTTTTTGATCATCGAAAGAGCCTCATCCTCGATGTTCAAGGTCGTCCTCATTTGATGCCATTGTATCAAATGTGACGCATCAAATACATCCCGGTAGCGACATCCAGCGACGGGGCACCCAGACTTGCAATCTATGGTGTTGCTGAACGATAATTCTGAGGCCCAAGGAGCATACCGATGAAATACAGGGTTCTACTGATCGCCGCGGGTTTATTGACCGCATCCGCCAGCGTTTATGGACAGGCCAAACTGGCGGGGAAGTGGCAGACGGACAATGTTCCGGCCGCGCTTGAGGCCCAGAAAAATGCTCCCGCCGCTCCCGAAGAGGGCGGGCGGGGTGGCCGCGGACGCGGCGGGCCGCAGGCGATCATGCTCGATCTGCAGGTGGATGCGTCGGGCAAGATAAGCGGGACCGTGACGGAGATTGGAAATCCGCCGGTGCTGAATATCGAGACCGGCACGATCACGGGGAAGACCATCACGTGGGTCACGCAGCCGCGGGGGGTCACCTGGAACCTCGAAATGACGGACGATGACACGGTTACTCTGACGGGGCGCGTGTTCGCGGGGCGAGGCGGTGCGGGCGGAGGCAGGGTCCCGGCTCCGGACGCTGCGCCTGGCGGTGGCGGCGATGCGCCGGCCGGAGGTGCTGCGCCCGGGGGTGGTCGCGGTCTTGGCCGCGGGCCGCAACAACCGATCGTGTTTCACCGGGTGAAGTAGACCGCCTCTGGCGGTTGATTCGCAGAAGCAAAGAAACAGACGACAGAAAACGATCGTCTGTCCCACGGGAGTGGGCTACATTTTATAGCGGCCGAGATCCTCGTCGCTCAGGTTCTCAAGCAAGCGGCGGAGTTCCTCGTTGGTGCTCACCTTTTCGGCGACGTTGTTGGCGAGCCGGGAGGACTTCAGGACCGAATCGTCGACGAAGATCGGGCAATCCAGACGGAGCGCGAGAGCCAGCGCATCGCTGGGGCGTGAATCCACCGAGATCAGCTCGCCGTTGCGCTGCACCCAGATCACGGCGAAAAAGGTGTCGTCCTTCAGCTCGTTCACGACAACTTTCTTGATCCCGGCTTCGAGCCCGACCAGCAGTGTTTTGATGAGATCGTGCGTCATCGGGCGGGGCGTGGAAACCTTTTCGATCTCGAGCGCAATTGCGTTTGCCTCGTAGATGCCCACCCAGATCGGAAGGACATGCGCGCTGCAAACATCCTTCAAGATGACAATCGGCATGTTCGTCACCGGATCCATCATCAGTCCGCGGATCTTCATCTCGACTTCCATATTTCTAGTTTACCGTTTCACCTGCCAGGGAATTGGGGCCGCCGCGCGTCACGCGTACCTGGACGTACTTTCCGATGAGATCGTTGCCGCTCTCCGGCCCTGTGTGCGTGAAGTTCAGCGTCCGGTTCCGCGAAGTGCGGCCGACCCACAGCCCAAGGGACTCGTGCCGGCCTTCCACATTCACTTCTTCCACGGCGCCGATCAACGCTTCGTTCTGACGGATCTGAATGGCCCGCTGCCTCTCCTGCACGATAGTGAGACGTCTCGACTTCTCTTCTTCCGGAATGTGATCGCTCATCTGAAGCGCGGCTGTGTTCGGCCTCGGCGAATACTTGAAGCTGAAAATCGAATCGTATTGAATTTCGTCAAGCAGGCGCAGGGTCTCTTCGAAATCCTTTTCCGTTTCGCCGGGGAAGCCGACGATGATGTCGGAAGTAATGGCGATGGAACGCCGCGCGTTCTTCATCCACGAAATTCGTTCCATGTACTGGTCGCGGGTATAGAGGCGCAACATGCCTTCGAGAACGCGGGACGATCCGGACTGCACGGGCAGGTGCACGTGATTGCACAGGTTCGGATTGGAATCGATGGCATCGACGATGGGCTTCACGAAATCCCGCGGGTGCGAAGTGGTGAAGCGGACGCGGCGGATGCCTGAGACGGTGCCGACGCGATCGAGCAGCGTGGCGAAATCCCAACCGGCGGGCGAGGGGTCGCGGTAGCTGTTGACGTTCTGCCCGAGCAGCTGTATTTCCGTGTAGCCGGAATCGGCGAGGCGTTTGGCCTCATCCATCACGCTGGCGCTGGTGCGGCTGCGCTCGGGCCCGCGAGTGAACGGCACCACGCAGTAAGCGCAACTCTTGTCGCAGCCTTCGATGATCGTGATGTAAGCGCGGTGCGGGTTGTCGCGGCGCGTGAAAGGTGTATCGAAGGCCTCATCGGTATCGAGGCTGAGGCCCGTGACGCGCTTGTTGCCGGCTTCGAGCTGCACCAGCATTTCGGGCAACTTCGTATAGCTCGCCGAGCCCGCAACCAGACTGACGTGCGGGGCGCGTTCGAAGATTTTTTCGCCTTCCTGCTGGGCCACGCAGCCGATTACGGCGAAGACTTTCCCTTTCCCGGCGTCGCGCTTGAAGTGCTGGAGGCGATTGAAAACCTTCTGCTCGGCTTTGTCGCGAATGCTGCAGGTGTTGTAGAAAACGTAGTGCGCGGCTTCGACGGTGTCGACCTGCGTGTAGCCCTGATGGAGCAGCGTGCCAACGACTTTTTCGGAGTCATGCGCGTTCATCTGGCAGCCGAAGGTCTCGATGTAGAAGGTCTTTTCCACTCCTTGTATTGTATTCCGCGAGCGTTACAATAAAGGCGCATGAGATGGAGCGCGTTGCTATTGGCGGCCGCCGCGTTGTGTTTCGCGGGACAGGCCGTGAAGACGTTCGCGGGGGTAATTCACGACAACCGGTGCGCCGGACCGAATTGCGCCACGCAATGCCCGGTCACCAAAGGACCGAAGTACACGCTGCAATCCGGCGATGACGCGTGGGTGCTGAGCGATCAGAAAACACCAGCGCGATTCGTTGGCAGAAGAGTGATTGTGACGGCGACGGTCGAGGCGGGAAACCGACTGAGGGTTGCTTCCATGGCCCCAGCCGGAGCCGGAGATTGATAATTTGCGGCCCGATCCCGCTCCCACACCAGGCGCTAAACAGGGGCTAGCCCGGGGCTAGCCCAAGGCTGGCCTGATTCTTTAAACCATCAGCAGAATTCACTTGATGTTTCGCCAAGCCGATCCCTCCGGGAGTCGACTGTTTCTCGTTGTTTGGGCGTTCTCGCCCTACCTTCCCACCGGGCCGAGGAGTGCCGCTAAAGGAAGGTGGCCATCAGGGTGCTTAACAGCAAATGCTCTCCGCAAGATAGAGCGGACTTGTGCGGACGAACTATATTTTTAGTGAGCCGGTAAGCCCCAGGTGAAGATTAATGACGATATTAATTGTTGATGACGAGCCTTCAGTCCTGAGGTTCATGGCGGCCATCGTGCGGACGGCTGGGTACGAGGTTTTGCAGGCAGATGGCGGTGACGAAGCCCTGGCGATTTGCGAATCGCGCGCGTATGGCATCGACTTAATGATTTCTGATGTCGCAATGCCGAGAATGAATGGTCGCGCCCTGGCGGAATGTATGAATCAGAAACACTCGGATGTGCCGATCATTTTCGTATCCGGATACCCGGAGTCTCGTGTGATCGTCGCGGGGCTTACGACTCGTGGATTCGAGAACGGGTACACCTATCTTCAGAAGCCTTTTACAGCGCAAGAGCTCCTAAAAGTCATCGAAACAGTTATTAGAACCGCGGCGAAAGTTAGAGTGTCGACAGCCTGACACGGGGATTTCCGGGCGATTGCCATGAAACGCGCTGGGGAAAGAGTTGAGATCCTCTATGGCAGACATCCGGATACGGAAACGGGCCGCGTAATCCGGCAGTCGTAGTGATTCTGTACACCTATGCAAGGGGACTAAAAATGGAAGCCTCGATTTGGACTGGAACGCTCGCTGAGTTTCGCGAGAAGGCTGGCGGAACGGTCCCTGTCCCGGCTGGCGTAACGATCTCGGTTATAACCGCAAGCCTCGCGCTCGCCCTCTTGGCCAAAGTCCTGAATATCACCGGAAAAAGGAAAGGTTTCAGCGGGAACCCGGAGCGGCTCGGCGCTTTGCTCGATGCCGCGCGATCAGAGTCAACGCGTTTGACGCACCTCGCGGATGAGGATATCCGAGCCTTCAACCAGTATTTGGAGTGCATGCGTCGAGGCCAGGACGAGACAGGATGGGATCAGGCTGGATGGGATCAGGCAATTACCGCGGCAGTCCGCCAAGCCATTGAGGTCCCCATGAACGCCGCACGCTCGGCTGTCCGCGGCCTCGATTTGTGTGCGGAGGCCGTCGGCATGGTACAAGGGCTGACTGCGGCCGATCTTGGCATCGTGGCGGCGCTTCTTTCCGGCGCCGTGAGGGCGATGTTGCTGAGCGTAGACTTCAACGTCCGGGAGATGCGTTCAGACAAGCCGTTTTCAGACGCGATAACTGCCGAGCGCCGGGAACTCGAACGTGAGGCTATTCGGCGCGACGATGCAATTACTTCAGCGGTACGCCCGTGCGGGGAGCCATAGCCAGGAATCGTCCGAAGGATGCCGATGCGGGGTACTGCAATTGGCCCAGACAATTCAGGGGACGGTGAGCAATTGTGAACAGAATATTTGGCGCGTTCCTCTTATGATACATGGTTAAACGGAGTGATTAGCGAAATGAGAGAGAGGCTTTTATGGACCGCACCCTAACCGCTGAGCGTTCCTGGAGTAATTCCAAATTCGTTTGCGCCTTAGCTGATTCTGACCGTCATCTCGGACACGTAATCAAGGACGAAAAATGGCACGCGTATGATGCAACTCACCTAAACGAGGCTTCGCAAGGCTTCAAATATCTCGGGGCATTCGTCGCTGCCGCCGCAGGGAGGCGAGCTGTTGAATCATCTGTGGAAGGGGTGTCCCGAAAAAGAGTCATGGGCGCGGCCGGCGGTTTTGCAAATTAGGCGCCTTCCGATTGGTACACCGAGCTCGTATTAAAGGGTTATTCCTCATGGATATTCCCGGCATCGTGAGCCAGCTCCGCGAACGCGCTGTCCGTTTTCGCCACGCCCCGGGCAAAACTGAAACAAAAACGGGCGGAGCGGTGTTGCGGATGTCAGGATTCACCGATGGAATGCTTGTATTGAACGAAGGGTGGCACTTTCTTGCGATGCCGTTCATCCCCTCACAAACTGCGAACGTTGATTTCCAGGTTTGTCCTTCCTGACAAACCGACAAGACTTTCGAAGTAGTTCGCAGCTTTATCCTGACGCGGCGGCGCTGACTTCGGCGTGCGCCTCCGCTTCATGAATTTCGATCTCATCGAGAATTACCGTCCGTGTTCTGGCGGTTCCCTGCTGATCGCGGTCCCGCGCAACTCTGCACGCTACGCCGTATTCCGCCCACAGCTTGACGCATTTTTCACAGGTCAGATACGCCATAGATTTCTCCAACTGGTCCGATGACATCCAAGCTAACATCCATTTCGGAGGGCGTCTGCTCAATAGTGCTCATAACAAGAACGATCAACACCGACCAGGTGTTTTCGGGCCGTCGAAACTGTAGTGCCCGGCGATCCCCGCCGACCGCGACACCGCCCTTTTAATCTGCTGGCGATTCCGGTAAGCACATTTACGGCAGAGGGCGAACCGACGCGACGCCGGGCTGATAGAACCGAACGCTTCTCCGCCTCAGCGTCAGACAAACCGCGGAATCCCGGCTTCATCACGAATCGGGTCCGGCCAAACAAACGCGCGCACGCTGCCCTGAGGTGGTGCGGAGCGATCTCGCCGAAGAGTCGGCGGCGCCCAACACGGCGATCACCGCTTCTTTTCCGGCATTCGATAGGCCGCTAACTTGATCTTGCCCTTCTCGATGCTGAAGAGCGCATCCGCCGGGTCGCCCTGAGCGAAGACTACATGGTTCCGACCAACTACAGAGGTTGTCCACCTTGAGTCGACTTGACCATAGATCGGGCTGAGAATACGGGATCCGCGTCCTGCCTGCGTCCACCTTCTTGCCCCGGAACCCCCGGGTCGGATGCTAGAGGGCCTCCAAGTGAGCCCTGAAGTGGTTTTCCAACTCCATCCGCGCCAAATTGAAGTCGAGTCTGGCTCCATCGTTTGCGGCGCGAAGCTTCATGTATTCGTTCGCGGGAGTGACTCCTGCCTCGTCATTGAGGAGCTGTAGCGCGGCGGCCTGTACCCGCTGTCGGCGCGCGTGTTCCGCACCCAAGCGCTCGCACTCCAGGCATGCCATGACGATTTCGTCATCGTGAACGGTATGAGGAACGGATTCCTCGAAGGGGTTCCGATCTGACTCCCTGAGCTTCCTCAAGTCGTCTCGCTCCGGGCTCTTCAGCCCGAGAGAAAACGTCCGGAGTAAGCCAAAACGAAACCTTGGTGCAGAGAAACTACCCCGTCGTGCCAGCATGCGTTGTTACCTTGTGCGAACAGCGCGGTTCGTATCGAAACACTTATAGTACGCTCGACGGGACGCGGATACTATCGGATATATCCTGGTGGGTTTACAGAAAAACCCCAGATCTGCGCCCGTTCGGCGACAAAACGCAGGCCGAAGGTGCGCAGCCAGGTAAAAACATTTCGATGTTGGCAACCTGCCCCACGAAGCAGAATTGCGCAGTTAGTTCTTGGGGTCGATGATGAAGGTCGGGGCGAAACCCGAGGCCGGTGAATAGCTGCCCGGGCCGGACGACGACACATAGCTGGAACAGCCGGCCACTTTGCCGAGAAACGCCTGCGGCTGCACGTCCACCTGCATCTCTTTGAATTCGAGGTGCCCGTAATTCATCAGCGGGAAAACGGTGCGCGCAGGCTTCACGCGCTCCTGGACCACGTAAGGGGCACGCTGCGCGTCGCGGATGGCGCGCGCCCAGGAACCCTCATCGTGCTCGTAGCCGATGAAACTGTGCATATCGCTGTATTCGTCGTTGGGACGCAGCACCAGCTTCTCGCGATTCTGTTTGATGTACTCGATCAGATCGTCGATGGTCTCGTCGCGATACTGGGTGCGGCCGCTCTTCACGACGCGAGTCCACGGAACGTGTTCGCGGATAGCCTTGCGTTCGTGGATCGGGAACTTCGCCGTGAGCGTTTCGTCGGTCAGCAGCGCGAACATGGATTTCTTGTGCGAGAGCTCCGAGCGAAAGCTGTTCACGATGCAAACCTTGCGATCGCGATAAGCCTGCACCAGCGGATGATTCAGCGTGAAGCGCAGCAGAAATTCCTGTACGCTGATGCGGCGGTAGATCAGGTCGATATCGAAGTTGCCGCTGCGCAACACGCCGTTGCGATACTCCAGCTGATCGGGCGAAACCATTTCGGTCTGGTACCCCTCAGCCCGGAAGTAGTCGCGGTAGATCTCATATTCGCTGCGTCCGGTGGGATCGCGGAACTCGAGAATGGCGACGTTGGGCTTAGGCTTCGAACCAGGGGTGCCCGCCGCGAACATTTTGTAAGCCTTGAGCAGCGCGCTGAGAAACGGCTTCTTGCCACCCACGCGCGTGAGTGTGTAGCGCCGCCGAAACTCTTTCACCGGCGGGCAATCGTAGAACAAATCCGAAAGCCCTTCCGACCATGCCGCGCCCGTCAAAGCGTCCGCGTTATACTGCATGACATGCAGCGACCCGTTGCGGATCTGCAGATCGAGTTGGGCGGATACTTCGGCCATTTCGTATCCGGGATCGATCGCAGCCAGCATTTTTTCGGCGGGGAAAAGCTGCATGCGGGAAAGCAATTGCGGGGAGGCAAGCGCAGTACGCAGCATCCGATCGACAGCCGATATTAACGCTTCGCCGGTTTTGACCAGATTGTCGTATTGCTTCTGGGTAACAAAATTCGGCCTGAGAAATGGACAGAGTAGACGGCCGCCCGCCGAAAGCTGGCGCGCTTCCATCTGGTCCTGCAAGTTTTTCACCCACCGCAAGTCGCGGTAGGGCTCAGACTCGAGGATCCGGTGATACCGAGATATCGCCTCGTCTAACTGCGTCATTTTTCTTCCACGTTCCGTAGAACTAACTAAGTATGACACAGGCACCTGAACCTTGTCCGTGTCGGAATGGCAACTTTTTCTGTAAAGTATTGAAAATAACTGTAATTATGTCAACTCCAGCAAATGGCAAGTGTGGCTGACTGACCACAGGTTGTGCCACCTCGCCTGCACTCCATTGGACGCTCTAAGGTTAATAACGGTTGCAAAACGGCAATTCCATTTGCTGGAGGGAGGTTTCCATTTCGCAAAACGGGGCTGAAGCCGCGTGTACCTAAAAGAGCGCTAGAGACCGGAGTAGTAGTCGTAGCCTTGTTCGGCCCAGTAGTCGGCCGGACGCGTGTCCGTATACTCGATCCGCCCGATCCGCTTGATGTTCTTGATGCCATACTTGACCGGCATCACCAGCCGCAGCGGCGCGCCATGGCGGTCGGTCAGAGGCTCACCGTTCATTTCGTACGCCAGCAGGGACTGAGGATGAAGAGCGCTCGGCATATCGACGCCCACGTAGTAATCCTTGCTCGGTGTGCGCATGCCGATCCAAGCCGCTTTCTCCGAGCCGGGCGCGAATTTGGCCGTGAAGTCGGAGAGCAGCGCGCCGGCGAACTGGGTCACGGTGCTCCAGCCTTCCACGCACTTGAAATCGATGATTTGTTCGTGGCGGGGAAGCGCGCGGACGTCATCGATCGTCAGTTGTCGCGAAGGTGCTCCGAGCGGTGCCAGATCCAGACACCACGCCGCCTGATCGATCGGCTGTTCCATGCCGATATCGCCGTTGATCTTCAGCTTGCCGATGGCGGACGCGGGATAGGTCCGGACGAGATGCCGATCGCTGTAGAGCGTGTTCCGCACGACGCTTTCGTTGACGCCGAGCACAGCTCGCAGCGGCCGCGGGATCTCGTCTTCGAGCGGTTGGGAATTGAGCCAGTACCAGCCGCCAGCCACGCAAACCGCGCCGGCCCCGAGCCCGATGAACGACCGGCGGGAGCGGCGCGCCAGTTCCTGCTCCGGCGTGAGTGGGGTCTTCGAATTAGTCGCCATGCGTGGTAACCTCGGTTTCTTTCAGGTCATAGCCGCAAACCATCGCCCGAAAATTGGCCCATCCGGCGCGAATCACCTGGGCGAGGTGGATTAGAAAGAAGCCAACGTAGCCCATCGTCAGCCAGAAATGCTCCCAGCGCGCCCATTCGTATCCTCCGAGCGCCGCCGTCAGCCAGTGCAGCTGCGCCGGTTTGTATATCGCGAGACCCGTGAGCAGGCTCATCCCCCCCATCAGTACAATCGCCGAATAAGTAATACGCTGCGCCGCGTTGTAGCGTCCCTGCGGCGGAAGCGGCACATGGAAACCCGCATCGTGCATGGCCACCTGAAGGGCTTCTCGAAACGATTTCCGGTCAGGGGCAAGAGCGCGCCACTCGCCCGAGATCAGCGTGTAGAGCACGTAGGCAACGCCGTTGATGGCGAAAATCCACGCAAAGACGAAATGCAGCGCCATGCCCAGGGCGAGTTGTTGAGCGATGCCGGTCAGGTCGTAAAACCAGTTGGGGAAAAAATGGAAGAGCGTGACGCTGCCGAGGCCGATGCGGTACGGGTCGTACGCCCAATAGATCAGAAGGCCGCTGAAGATCATCACCGAGAGAATCGGAAAGTTGATCCAGTGAAACCAGCGTGTGGCGAGCTTATGTTTCTCTTCGAGCACTTTCACGTTGCGACCGCTCTACCTGATTCTATGACGTTCTCAAGTGCGTTAAGATTCCAACTTCAATGAATGGCGCGCGCGGTTCACCCCAGGTTCGATTGATTTCCAGTCTCGCGATGCTGGCTGTCGTCATCGGAGGAGTCTCGTATTACGCCGTTCGAAGAACCAACGAGTTGCTGGATATCGGAGTGAACGACCACGTCCAATGCGCCATTGCGGGCACTTATCCGCGGCAGACGCAGAGGGCCGAAATGGCGGCGGGATTGGGGACTCAGTTCGCGCCGATGCTGCAGCCGCTGCTGGATGCGGCCGGCGCAGATTACACAGTGGTCTCCGCCCACCACTGCACGGCGGCGGGCAGGGCGTACGTTCATCTCATCCTGCGGCGAGGTCAGACGATGGTGTCGGTGATTCTGGCACCGCGAGGGGATCAGGAGGCTTTTCCGCGAGGGCTGGCCGCGCTGCATACGGGAAGCCGGGATGGATATGCCGTGGCAGGGTTCGAGTCCGATGGTTATCTGGCGTATATTGTTTCGGCGCTTCCCGGCCAGCAAAACAAACAGCTGGCCGGGCGCCTGGCCGGGGTGATCGATCGGTTTACGAAGAATTGAAACCCTACCCGCTATGCGACCTTTCGGAGCGGGGGTCTCAGGGCGCGGCGCTTTTTCATCGGCGACGGCAGGCACGGCGCGTTTTTCGATTCCGGCGGCGGCTCCTTGCGGACCACTGGCCCGAAGTATTCATCGAGCGGAAATAATGCGTAGGGCCTGACCTCGCGGAACGCGCGGCCCAGCTTCTGCTGAATCCGGTACACGGCATGAAAGAAGACGCCCTTGTCCATCTTCAACTGCCGGCAGCATAACCTCCAGTCCGCGCCGAGGACGAAATGAAAGCGAAATATCTTATATTCGAAATCGCTCAGATTATGCCTGCTCACCGAACAAAAATCCGCAATATATTCCTCGTCTTTGCGGCCCCAGACCGCGCGCCGGTCCTGGCCGCCGATGATTTCGAGCCGCACCTGACTCATATGCTTCTCCTGCCGGAGGCAGGATCGGAATCGGGCATAGCAGCTGCGAAATATCGTTCTCAAAACACAGTTGCATGGCTCTGCCGGGCCTGTCCTGCTCGTGCTGCGCAATCCGACTCCCTGGCATTGCGTGCAGGATTCTCTCGACACTGCGATGGTTTCCGAATGGTTCCAATCAAAATTCACGAATTTGTCCTTCCCAATCACAGGCTGCATTCCACGGAATGCAACTGAATTTAATTTCTCGCACCGGACCAATGCGGCGCGAAACTTCGCGTTGGCTTTAATTGGTTGATGCAAGCCAACTCCTTGCATCTTATGAAGTTCTATTAGTTCCATAACCAAGGTGGCACACACAGAAATGTACGTTACAATACACACCTATTTCATGAGGAAATATAGCTGAGGGGAGGAGGGTGTATTTCCACGACCTGCAAGGACGACTCATTGACATCGCCAGGGAACGGGTCCGCGCCGGTGAGCTGACGGAGCGCGGGCTGGCCCGGAGGTGTGGTATTTCCCAGCCCCATATGCACAATATTTTAAAGAGGATACGCGCACCTTCGACGGCGGCGGCGGATCGCCTGATGCAAACGCTCAACATGCAGGTTTCCGATTTGCTGTGGCGCGTTTCGAGCGAACCGGATTCGCACTTCCGGGATGTTCCGCTGTTGCGCAGCCGAATTGGCCCGGGAACGGATGCGGTTTTAACCGAAATTCGCGGTTATTACTCGTTCCCCCAATCGCTGCTCAGGGACTTGGTCGATCCGCTAGCCGCGCGCCTGGGTCCGGACCTCGTGCTGCCGAGATCGCTGGCCGCGCACGACCTTGTGCTGCTCGATCAGAACCCGCGCCTGCGCGAGGCGCCCGGCGCGAAGAGCACTTGGGTAGTATCGGAGGGAGCCGGGCTGCGCGTCCGTTATCTGCGGATGGATGGCGCTCGCCTCTGTGTCGCCAATGAGGTAACACTGGGAGACCCGCGGCAGTGGCATTCGATCCCGCTGCCGGGACGGAATATTCTGGATATAGTGAGGGCGCGAATTGTTTGGATTAGCCGCGAGATGGAAAAGGAATAGGACTGACCGGCTGACACGGCTGGCGAAAGCCATCGAAGAGCTGGCCGAAACGGATCGTCAGGCGATTGAGGAGAGCACCCGGGTGGACCGCCTTCGTTCGCGCGGCGCGGTAGATCTGCATCGCATCTGCAGCGCGTTCGTCGACCAGGTGAACGGTAAACTGACGGAGCCGGCGGTTCTGCTCGATCCGGAGTCTTACGCGGAAGACAACTATTACGACGGGGGCCAGAATTTTTTCCAGATCAACCTGCGCGGCCGCATCCTGCAGATTGAATTCGGCCCCACCGCGGAGCTCTATGAAGACGACGATTTCCGGCGGCCTTATGTGCTGCGCGGCGCGGTGCGTTCCTTCAACCAGGACCTGCTCAGCCATAACAGCGTCGACGAGCAGATGATTTTCTATTGCCCGGCAGGCGAGACGGCGGTCTGGTATTTCTTCGACGGCCGGACGTACCGGAGCGGCAAGTTGGCGGAGCTATATCTGGTTTCGGAGATGGAGCGGCTGTTGTGAGGGGACGGACAAGTGTCGAGACGAGTCTCGACACGGCTCGCAAGAGTGCGCGCGCCACGTTTCAGATTCGGTGGATGCGGCCATCGGGAAGGAGTTTGAAGCGAATGCCGCGCCACTCGACTTCGTGCCCCACTACTCCGGCGGCCCAGACTGCCAAGCCGAACAAATCCCGCAATGGCACCATCAGGATTCGGGCGGTCTGCATATTGCCAAGGACTATCATTGCCGCGGCGGCAGCGATCAACCGCACCGCCAGGCCGGATAGCGCGATTTCCCAGTATCCAAACATGGCCGCGACCAGGCACCAGAACGTGGCTTGAGTAACGAGATAGCCGAAATAGCCGGTCGGGCGCGAGACCCGGATCGTTCGCGACCACCGCACCTGGTGCTTCCAGACATCCCGCCAGGAACCGGCTCCGAGATTTGTTTCGACCACGGAATCGGACAGCGCGACCTGCTTGCCCAGTGAGGTAATCCGCGCGCCGAGTTGGTAATCGTCGGCGAGATACTCGCGTATCGCCGCGAATCCGCCTATTGCCTTGAGATCCGAATTGCGAAACGCCATGGTCGAACCGAGCGCGAAGCCGCCCGCCGAAAGTAATCGAGCTACGAGCACGCTCGGCGCGAATTCAGTGGCGATCCCCAACGCTTCCGCTCGGGATGCCATCGACGATCCCTTTCCGCGATAGAGGCACGTCACCAGACCAACGTTCGGATCCGCGAGCATGCCGGCCACGCGCGCCAGATAATCCGATGCGACCGAGATGTCGCCGTCATTGATGAGCAACACTTCGTAGCGGGCTTCCCGTGCCAATATCTCGAGCGAACCAACCTTTCGGTTTGGTGCGTCGTTTTCCGTGAACACGCTGCGGATGGGGACTTGCGGAAACTCCATCCGGAGGCGGTCGATATCCTCCAACGCGGGGTCGTTGGCGTCCGCTGTCCCGAAGATTAATTCGAATTCCGGATACTGCTGCGTCGCGTGCGACCGGATCGCCTCATAGAAGCGCGCGTCGCGGCCTTGCACCGGTTTGAGGATGGAGACGGGCGGTTTGAAACCGGCTAGTGTGTTCTTCCGGCGGAATCTCAATGCGCCAACGATTGCCAGCAGGTTGTAAATCGCACCGCAGGCAACCAATACTACGACGGCTTCGGCGGCATAACTCACTGCGAAATGAAAACCACGCCGATCAGGATCAAACCCACTCCTGCCCAGCGCCGCCAGTCCACCGCCTCTTTCAACAGCACGCGGGCGAGAAGAGTTTCGGGAATGAACGCCGCCGCCGACATCGGCACCGCAAAGCTCATGGGCGCGATCGAAACCAGCTTCATGAATGAGAAAAATGAAACCGCCATGGCGCAGGTCGAAATAATAACAAAAGAGTTGCGCGCCACCATACCGACGGCGCTGCCGATGGCGCCGGGACGGAAATCGTGAATCTCGCCATGCTGCCGCATTCCGAGCGACCGGAACACATCGCCGACAGTGGTGGCGCAAATCACCATCAGGACCAGAACCCACTTCATTGCGGTTTGCCTTCAAGTAACGCGGAAGACGCGGCGGTTCGTCCCACCAGTGTGACGCCGGCGGTAACCAGCACGATGCCGATCCATCTCGCGAGCGAAACGTTTTCGCCCAGGAACAGCCGTCCGGCAAAAGCGGTTACGACGTAGCTGATCGCGGTAACCGGCATCACGTAACTCAGATCGGCCCAGCTGAGAAGGGCCATATGAGTGAGGGTCCAGACAATCAGGAGCACCACGCCGAGCGCGACCCAGGGATGGAACAGCGCGGCGATCAGCGCGACCGGCGAGTTGCCGATGCCGCCCAGTTGTTGCATGCCGCGGGTCAGGAATGAATTTCCGGCGACGTTGCTGAGTATGGTGAGGACCGCGAACAGCCGCGTCTTGGCGGTCAGGGTCATAAGGAGCGGGTCCGGGGGGACCCGTGCGGACCGGGGGATCCGCCCCACACCACGTTAGTCGCCGGCATTCGCGGAAATGGCCGTCTGCTGCCGCTGCTCCGAAATGAATTTCCGGCGGCGGCTGCGCAGCGCCATGTATTCCCGCGCTTCCTTCGTGAGCCGCTTCCGGTCGTGCGCGTTGAAAATCACTTTTCGCACCATGCGCCAGACCACACGCGTCCGGAAGTAGTATTCGCTGTAGAAGCGCTCCACCCAATCCATCAACTCAGCTTCATTCAGGTTGTCGTAGACCACCTTCGGAAGCTGATTGCCGCGCTCGTCCACGATGTTGCCGATCGAGATCAGATTGTTCTTCTTCGCGTAATCGTAGAACTCAGTACCGGGATAAGGGTGGGCAATCGAAACCTGAATCGTCTCGTTATCCAGCTTCTTGGCAAAATCGATGGTCTTGCGAATGCTTTCGCGCGTCTCGCCCGGAAGGCCGACGATGAAATCGCCGTGGATCACCAGACCGAGTTTCCTGCAGTTGGCCGTGAAGCGCTCGGCCATATCGATGGTCGCGCCCTTCTTGATGTTCTTCAGAATCTGCGGATCGCCGGATTCGTAGCCGACAATCAACAGACGGCACCCCGCTTCTTTCATGGCCTTGAGGGTGTCGTAGTCCGTTGTGACCCGCGACGTGCAGGACCACGTGAAATTCAGCGGCTTCAACTTCGCGCAAAGCTCGATGGTGCGCTCTTTCCGGTAATTGAACGTGTCGTCGTCGAAGAAGATTTCCTTCATCTGAGGAAAGGCTTCGAGCGCGTATTTGACTTCGTCGCGGATGTCGTCGCTCGAGCGCAGCCTCCAGCGGTGGCCGGAATGGGTCTGCGGCCAGAGACAGAAGGTGCACATCGCCGGACAGCCCCGCGAGGTATACATCGAAATGAACGGATTCAGCAGGAAGGGGACATTGTAATTCGCGATATCGAGATCGCGCTTGTAAGTCTTCGTGACCCACGGCAAGGCGTCCAGATTCTCGATGGACGGAGCTTCCGGATTGTTTATGATTGCGCCAGTCCGGCGAAAGCTCGCGCCCGGGATCTCCTCGAGCGGCTTGCCGTTGGCGTAATCGACGATCTGATAATCGAACTCGCGGCGGACGATGAAGTCGATCGCGGTCGATGCGTTCAGAGTTTTCTCCGGCTCCACGGTGACCGGCGGGCCGACGAAGCAGACTTTCAGCTTCGCGTTGGATTGCTTCATCATTTCCGCAATCCGGCAATCCACTTCGAACCCCGGGGTGGATGTAAAAAGCACCAGCAGCTCGAAATCCCTCGCCATCTCCACCGTCTGCTCGATGGAGATCTTGTGCGGGGGCGCGTCGACAACCTTGCTGTCCGGGAGCATGCCGGCGGGATAGCAAAGCCAGACCGGATACCAGTAGGACTCGATCTCTCTCGATGCCGGCCAGCGCGAGCTCGCCCCTCCGTCGAAACCCTGAAACGAAGGCGGATTCAGAAATAACGTTCGCAGTGCCAAGAAACTATTGTAAGTCAGACCCGCGGCAATTCGGATCGAGACCGCGCCACCGCGCTTCGCCAACCCTCTATAAAATCCAATCGCCGATTCGCGGGCATTTGCGGCTCGAAACATCTTTCGACCCGCCAGAAACTCTCTACCTCCGCGGCGCCTGACCAAACGCCCTCAGCAATTCCCGCAAGATACGCCGCGCCAAGCGCCGTGGTCTCCACGTCGGCGGGCCTTACCACGCGCTTGCCCAAAATATCGGCTTGGAACTGCATGAGGAAATTGTTGACTGCGGCGCCCCCGTCTACTCTCAACTCGCGGACCGGCTCGCCGGAATCGGCTTCCATGGCGTCGATGAGATCTTTGCTTTGAAAGGCGATACTTTCGAGCGCCGCCCGCACAATGTGAGCTTTCGTACTCGCCCGCGTAATTCCCGTGATCACGCCGCGCGCCTGGGCATCCCAATGCGGCGCGCCCAGTCCAACGAATGCGGGGACGACATAGACGCCGGCGGAATCCGGCACGCTGGCAGCGAGGTCCTCCGATTCGCCCGCTGTGCGGATGAGGCCGAGCTGATCGCGGAGCCACTGAATTACCGCGCCCGCGACGAACACGCTGCCTTCCACGGCAAATTGCGGTTTGTGTTTGAAGCCTGCCGCGCGCGTGCCAAGCAGCCGGTGCGTCGAGTGCGGCTCCCGATCGCCTGCGTGAGTTAAGGCGAAGCAACCCGTCCCGTAGGTATTTTTCGAGAGTCCCGCGCGAAAGCAGGCTTGTCCCGCGAGCGCAGCCTGCTGGTCGCCGGCGATGCCACTGATCGGAATTCCCTCCCCCGGCAAGCCCGCTTTTATGATTCCTACCCGGCCGGAAGACGGCACGATCCTCGGCAGTATAGCCCGCGGAACATCGAATATGCGCAGCAGAGCGTCATCCCACTCGCCGGTCGCGAGATCCATCAGCATCGTACGCGAAGCGTTCGTGATGTCCGTAACATGGGAATTGCCTCCAGTCAGGTTCCAGATGAGCCAGGTGTCGATGGTGCCGAACAGAATCTCGCCACTCGCCGCTTTCGCCCGCGCATCCGGCACATTCTCCAGAATCCAGCGAATCTTACTCGCCGAAAAATAAGCGTCAATGACCAAGCCGGTCTTCCGCTCGATCCATGCTGCATCGCTCGACCGCGCCAGTTCCGCGCACATTTCCGCCGTTCTGCGGCACTGCCAGACAATGGCGGGGGCGATCGGCTGGCCGGTTCGGTGGTCCCAAACGACGGTGGTCTCGCGCTGGTTGGTAATCCCGCAGGCGGCTATGTCAGTTGAGTTCACGCCACCGGCATCGAGGACCGCGCGAACGGCGGACATCTGCGCCCGCCAGATTTCGTTGCCATCCTGCTCCACCCACCCCGGCTTCGGATAGCGCGACTCGACCGGCATCGCGTGCATGGCGATGCGTTCGCCCCGTTGATTGTAGAGAGCGGCGCGGGCGCTGGTTGTGCCTTCGTCAATCGAGAGCACACAGGCCTTCGAGTGAACCATGCCGCAATTATAATGACCCGCGGTTATGATAGGAAGAACCTATGTTCTTTCGCCGTGAGCGCCCAAAGCACTTGACGTTTGAAGATCACATGAACGCCGCGCGCGCCGCTGGTTTCCGCACGGAATCGGCTGGCGGCAAGACCCGCATCGAACGCAACGGAATTGCAGTTGTTATGCAGCCTGGCCCGGATGGGATTCCGCAGGTCACCGAGCGCGCCGGAGTTGTGATGGGCAAGGAGATCGGTACCCTCACGGACGAAGGCTTTCAGAAGTTCTTCACTACGCCGAGCGGCAAGCGCAAGCCGGCTCTGGCGGACGAACTGAAGGAGATTCATAATTTTCAAGAAGACCTGAGGGAAGCGCTGGGGCTAACGACGCTCTACAACGAGTCGCTGGGGACGGTGTCGAATCTTTATCTTTACGATCGGGTGGAAGGGCGCGACAGCGGGAAGCACGATAAGCCCTGGCAAAATCCCGCGTAGTCAGCACAGCCGCTGTAATCAAATTTTTACCGGCCCTATGTCGATTTTTGGCCATGCTCCTCCGTCATATTTGATAGTAAGGAGCAGACAATGCCAAACGCCTTCGTACACGTGGAATTGAACACAACGGATGTAGACAAATCGAAAGACTTTTACGGAAAGCTTTTCGACTGGAAGCTGGAAGATGTCCCGATGGGCGACGGCACCACATACACGATGATTGGTGTCGGAGAGGGGACAGCCGGAGGAATCCTGAAGAACCCGATGCCCGGCGCCCCTTCGATGTGGCTTGCCTATGTGAACGTCGACGACATCGCCGCATCGACCGCAAAAGCGAAATCCCTGGGGGCGACCATCATCCGCGATGTTACCGAGGTTATGGGCATGGGATGGTTCAGCATCATCATGGATCCCACCGGGGCCGGACTCGCCCTGTGGAAAGCCAAGCCGCGAGGCCAATAATAGTGGGGCAGGCGATCGCTCTTTGTCGCCTGCCTTGAGTCATCGTGAAAGGCAGGCCACGCAAGGCAATGGCCCGCCCCACACTACTGTTTGGAATTCGTTTTTGGCTTCGCTGGCTCGCCAGCCTTGCGGACCTGAGCGAAGTATTGCTGAACGTAGGCCTGGAGTGCGAGCGGAATCTCGTCTCGCGTCACGTCTCCATCGGTCTCCCCGTGAGCCGCGGAAGTATTCGAATAATCGGTGTGCAGCTTTTGATTTCCCGACTGCACTTCGACTGAAGTCTCGCCCGAAACCGTAGCCGCGCGCTGGCCGATGATCTCGCTGATCTTCCCCATCGCCTTCAACTGCGCCGCCGCTTTGATCTCTTTCGAACCATCCTGGTTGCCAATGCCGCTGCCGCCCTGCGCGGGCGTTTGATTCGCCGCGGAGTTGAGCTTGCCCTGCGCCTGCTGACCGTTTTGCGCATCGGAATCCGGTTGACCGTCAGCGTCGGACTGGCTTTCGCCCTTTTCCTGCGCGCCTTTGCCCGCCTGGCCCTTCCCGCTTTCGGACTTTTCGTTTTTGGCCGATTGCTGGTTCTTCTGCGATGAAGAGCTGTCTTCCTTTTCAGACTTCGACAGCATATTCGACACTGCGTCCTTCAGCCGTGAAAGCAGACTCTCTTTACTGCTGGGAGTGCCATTTTTGCCAGACGTCGATTTCGAACCCTGCTGACCTTCTTTAGGACTGGCGCCCTCCTGGCCATTCTGTTCCTTGGCCTGCTCGTCGCCGTTGTCGATCGGATCGCCGGTGGGTGAATCGCTCTCATTTTCCCCTGCCTTGGTCTGGCCGGTCTTGCCGCCCTGGCCTCCACCCTTCTCTGCCTTGGCGCTCGGGTCCGGATTCTGAAGCGCCTGCTCGATGGCCTTGTCGAGCGCATCCTCATCGCCCGGCACCGGCTCATTCGGATTTGGCCCGAGCCCCAGCTTAGAGAGCAGAGACTGCGCTTCATCCATCCATGTTTTCGATTTTGGATAAAGCGCCTGAGCCTTTTTTGCGTCGCGGATGGACTCGTCTTCGAACAGAAGCTGCGCGAGCGGCGCGCGCAGATCAAGGCCATGGCCGATGCCGTAGCGCAACGCGACAAGCCCGGTAGCAAGCAGGCATAACGCCGCCATCGCATAGAGCGAACGCGGGATCAGAAACGGAACGGCCTGTTCAAGTTGAACGCCCCCTGCCGAGCCTTCGGCCTGTTTGCGCTGCGACTGCTGGAAGTTTTCGGAGTGCGCGGCCGATTCCGCTCCAGTGTGTCCGGAAAAATGCAGAGCGGTCGAAAGTGCGTCGTGCAGATGCGCATTTTCATCCAGCCGCACGGCGGTGGAGTATTCGCCGGGAGTTCGCTGGTAGACGCGGTAAACACCTATGGCAAGTCCGGCGGCCGCGAAAATGCCGAGCGTCCACCATTCGAGATACCGGGTCCCGAAAATCAGCATCATGACAAATCCGCCAACGAAGACTGCCGAGGCGAACGCAAATTGCGCCAGCGTCTCGTTCAGAAGAAATCGTCGCCGTGCCCGGCGTATCAGATCCTCGATCATTCGATCAGGCCTTCAGCTCAACTTGATTATCCACTACGGCAGTGATTCTCTGTACCGCTGGCGGTCTTTGCCGCCGGCTCTCTCTCGTTCAGGTACAACGGAGCCGGCGGCAAGACGGCCAGCGGTAGATACTGGATACAGATGCCGTCCGGGATTCGAACGTTCGTGCTTCTGGCCACCTTTGCGGCGGGCGGCGCTGCGGCCGAGCCGCGCTGGATCAAAGCGCGGCTCGGATCCTTCGAAGCCATTAGCGATGATGGCCGGCGCTCCGCCACCCAAGCCCTCAGCCAGTTCGAGCAATTCAGCTTCGCCCTCGGAAGCGTGATGGGGCAGCCCGATCTCCGGCTCGACCCGCCTCTGCGCATCATTGTTTTCAAAACCGCTCAGGAACTGCAGGCCCAGTGTCCGCCGGGGCTGGTTGTGGGGCGCGACAGGCTGATGGCTTGCACTACTTCCGAAGGGCAGCTTCCGGCGAGTCTGCTGCGGCAGTTGACGCGCACGCTGCTCGAAAACAACTTCTCGAAAATGCCAACTCCCATCGAGGTTGCCATCGAGACATTTTTCAGCACCGTGCAATCGACGGCGGTCCATGTGACGTGGGGCGCGCCTCCGCCGCAAGCGGAACGAACGCGTGAGTGGGCGCTGCTGCACCGGGTGATTACTCAAGCGGACTACGCGGGGAAAGCCAAGATCTATCTGCACAACCTCACGGCGGGCATGGATAAAGGGCCGGCGAGCCGGAACGCATTCGGCGAAGACGGCGCGAAGTTCGAGGCCGACGTCGACGCGTACTATGCCGCAGGCGTTTTCAATACTGCGGTCGCGCCCAATCGGCCGTTAAATCCGGAGCGCGATTTCAGCACTACGTTCCTGACCTCGGATGAGGGCGAGTTGATGCGCGCGGATCTTCTTACCGCAGGCTCCGCGACGATTTATGAGTCGCTGCTGAAGTTGGGCAAACAGACTGCCGAAGCCAACGAAGGGCTCGGCGTTCTCGCCATGAAGGACAAAGACCTGGCGAAGGCCCGTCCTTATATGGAAGCTGCCCGCAAGGCCGGTACGCATAACTTCGTGGCGTTGACCACGTATGCCACGCTTCAGGACAATCCGGACAAAGCCATCGAAGTTCTGAAAGAGGCGCTCGGTATCGATCCCAAGTATGCGCTGGCGCATTGGGTTTTTGGTGAAAAGTTGTCCGATCCGGCGCGGCGCATGGCCGAATGGAAACAGGCGGTCAATCTGGCTCCGCGCAATCACGACTGGTGGGCGCAGTACGCGCAACTCTGCGTGGATCAGAAGCAATATGCGGAGGCCGGGCGCGCGTGGGTAGCGGCGGCGCAGGCGGCTCCGGATGTGCAGCTGCGCGAGCAGTATCTGACGGCGCGCGGTCAGATCGAGCAGCAGCGGCTCGATGCGGAAGATGTGGAGCGCCGCAAGGAAGCGGCAGCTAAGGCAGCGGATATCGATCGGCTGAAGAACGAGGCTCGCAAGGAGCTGGCGGATCTGGAAGCGCGAGTCAATACGCACCCGCTTTCGGCACAGGAGGCGGCGAATACAGTGGACTTCGACGATGCATTTGCGTCGGAGAAACTTACCGGGAGTCTGGTGCGCGTCGAATGCACGGGGAAACAGCTGCGATTGAGTGTGAAGAACGATGCGGGTAACACGGTTAGCCTGGTGGTTCCCGATATGAAGCAGTTCGAGATCAAGGGTGGGGACTCTCTGATTTGCGGCGTGCAGAAGCCGCAGCGGGTGACGGTGTCGTATAAACCCGCGAAGACAGCCAGGCAGGCCATTGCGGGTGAGGCTACGGGACTGGAATTTCAACGGTGATAAGTGTCGAGAAGAATCTCGAGACGGCTCGCACGAGTGCGCGCGCCACGTTAACCGAGGAGGCTTAGGGCTGATTGGAGTTCGCTGCGAGTGTGATCGTCGCCCATTGCGCCGGTGACCTCCATGCCTCGCCGGTAGAGCCCTTTCGCTTCGTCGATCCGTCCCAGTTTTTCCAGCGTCTGTCCGCCATGGAAATA
>Ga0182024_10001145_pt1 | contig 68781 bp, 59 predicted proteins | sample P32metaG_FD_120480 | JGI IMG/M metagenome (GOLD analysis project Ga0182024, IMG submission 120480) | Permafrost microbial communities from Stordalen Mire, Sweden - P3-2 metaG (Illumina Assembly) | ecosystem: Environmental > Terrestrial > Soil > Wetlands > Permafrost | place: Sweden: Stordalen...
AAGAGTTGACACAGTGCTGCTCTTGCTTGGTCACGCCCGACGGTCTGCTTTCGGAATCCGTGAAGTTGAACCTCACGGCCAACCCGCTCCGGAACATTGTTAACAGCCGTGGCGTCATCAAGGTTATTTCGTCTTCGAGCCAGTTTATCGCCCCGGCGTTCGCCACCGAGACTCCGGTCGCCGGACTGCGGGTATGGATGACCCACATTCAGGGAACAAAGGTCACGCTTTCTCCGGGGTTGCCGGTAGTCCCTGTGGTAGCGGGTCCGTTCTTCGTTACCGAGACCTCGGGAGTCGATTCGAACCTCGGGGCGGGGGAAGAAATTTCGATCGACACGCTGTGCAAGTATGATTTCCTGCTCAGCGGCAAGCCCTGCACCTGCCAGCCGGAAGACTACGACTTCTAGTCTTGTCCCACTGGTGAGGTGGTGAAAGCCAACCAAACCTGGCCCCGTCGTCCCTAGCGGGATGGCCAACTCACGATTGAGGCGGCGCGGGGCCAGGACAACCTTAGGACAACCCAACAATGGGGTTAGAACGGTTGCTCAACCGTTCGCTTTTCAATTTCCTTCGGCGCGCAACACGCGGCACAATTTACAAGGAGGATCCACCCAATGAAGAAGTTCGGATTTTTGATGTTCCTGCTCGCGATTGTCGCGATGCTTGGCGCAGCTGCCCAGGCTCAAGGCGTTTCTTACGTCGACAACAGCGTGTTTTTCACCACCTACTATTCCGCCAACCAGGCCGGCGCTCCGGATGCAACCCTGCGCATCATCAACGACGGCGATGCCCCGACAACCCTGTATGCCGACATCTTCGTGTTCGATGACAGCGAAGAGTTGACGCAGTGCTGCTCTTGCTTGGTCACGCCAGACGGCCTGCTCTCGGAATCCGTGAAGTTGAACCTCACGGCCAACCCGCTACGGAGCATTGTTAACACCCGTGGCGTCATCAAGGTCATCTCGAATACGTTCCCGTTTATCGCCCCGACCTTCGCCCCCGAGGTACCGTTCCCCGGACTCCGGGTGTGGATGACCCACATCCAGGGAACGAAGGTCACGCTTTCTCCGGGGTTGCCGATTGTCCCTGTGGTAGCGGGTCCTTACTTCGTTACCGAAACTCTGGCCGCCGATTCGAACCTTGGGGCGGGGGAGCAAACGCTGATCGAGTCTCTGTGCAAGTATGATTTCCTGCTCAGCGGCAAACCCTGCACCTGCCAGCCGGAAGACTACGACTTCTAGTCTTGTCCGACTTGGGAGGTGGTGAGGCAACACGAAACCTGGCCCCGTCGTACCCATCAGAATGGCCAACCCATTCTTGATGGGTACACGAGAGGCCAGTACAATCCGCAGCAGGCAATCCCAGGAGAAGCCCAGGCATCCCAACAACGTGCTGGAGCGGTTCCTCAAACGTTCGCCTTTCAGTTTCATCAATCGGCAACTCTAACCTAGCGCCCCCTCGCGAGATCCCGTCTGCAACGGTGGTGCCGCATATCTACCGACTCGGAGTAAATGAACCGCACGCAGCGGCTTGAAGCGCAAAGAATTGCTGCCCTATCTTCCATTACTCAATGGAAAAGGGGCAGTAAGTGCAATGCCCGGTCCTTGATTGCTTACCTATCGAGCGACCTATTTCACCACCTACTACTCCGCGAACCAGGCCAATGCTCCGTAGATGGACGCAAACAGGTTGAAACCGACGGCATCGCCGTCGTGGATGATGCGCAGAGTCGCGTCCAGACGCTGTTATCACCCTGAGCCAGGGCAGTTCCCCCGAGCATCACGGCAAGAGAAACACCAGCTTCGTAGCCAACACGCCGTATCCTGGACTGCGGGTGTGGATGACCCACATCCAGGGAACCAAGGTCACGCTGTCCGCCGGGGCCCCAGTTGTCCCCGTGGTAGCGGGTCCTTTCTTCGTTACCGAAACCCCGGCCGCCGACTCGAACCTGGCCACCGGCCCGGGCGGGGAAGAAGGCATCCTGGAGAGCCTCTGCCACTTTGACTACCTGCTCAGCGGCAAGCCCTGCACCTGCCAGCCGGAAGACTACGACTTCTAGTCTTGTCCCACTGGTGAGGTGGTGAAAGCCAACCAAACCTGGCCCCGTCGTCCCTATCGGGATGGCCCACTCACGATTGAGGCGGCGCGGGGCCAGGACAACCCTAACGATGTGCTGGAACGGTTGCTTAACCGTTCGCCTTTCAGTTTCCCATCAATCAACAACTCCGGCCTGACGACCCCTCCCGAGGCCACTTCTGCAACGATTGTGCCGTCTATCCAGCGACCCGGGGCGGCTTGAAGCGCAAAGAATTGCTGTCTTCCGTGATTCTCGGGGAAAAGTGCAGTAAGTGCGATTCCCAGACATTGTTACCTGCCTATCGAAGCGACCAAATTGAGTTACACACGCTGGGTTAGCGAATTCTCTCCCCCATAAGGACTAGCTGTTCGCTCTACTACTTTTGGCTAAGCCACGTGGGGACTAGTAAAGGACTGTAGAAAGGTTAGAGTGCTTGAAGCGCCCGGAGCTGATCCTCCCCCAGCCGCAAGGCGCGCCACCAAAGGCACCACAAATCTCAAGGAGGATCCAACAAATGAAGAAGCTCGGATTACTGATGTTACTGCTGGCTATTGTCGCGATGCTTGGCGCAGCTGCCCAGGCTCAAGGCGCGCCTTACGTCGACAACAGCGTGTTTTTCACAACCTACTACTCCGCTAACCAGGCCAACGCTCCGGATGCAACCCTACGCATCATCAACGATGGCGGCGCCGCCTCTGGTAACCTGTACGCGGACATCTTCGTGTTCGATGACAGCGAAGAGTTGACACAGTGCTGCTCTTGCTTGGTCACGCCCGACGGTCTGCTTTCGGAATCCGTGAAGTTGAACCTCACGGCCAACCCGCTGCGGAACATTGTTAACAATCGTGGCGTCATCAAGGTTGTTTCGTCTGCAACCCAGTTTATCGCCCCGAATTTCGCCACCGAGACTCCGGAAGCCGGACTCCGGGTGTGGATGACCCACATCCAGGGAACGAAGGTCACGCTTTCCGCCGGGAACCCAGTTGTCCCTGTGGTAGCGGGTCCGTTCTTCGTTACCGAGACCTCGGGAGTCGATTCGAACCTTGGGCCTGGGGAACAAACGCTGATCGAGGCGCTGTGCAAGTTTGATTTCCTGCTCAGCGGCAAACCCTGCTCCTGCCAGCCGGAAGACTACGACTTCTAGTCTTGCGACTTAGGGGGCTGGCAAGGCCGCACGATGGTTGAAACAGCTTCGTTCGGGAGCGTTTCAGCCGGGCCAAAGCCAACATTCCCGGACGCCGGGGTTACTACCGGCGTCCGGGCTTTTAATTTTTACCTCAAGTTCTAATTGCCTCTAAACCCCATCTCATGTTCTAATTCCTATAGACATGTTCTTCTCCCCCGATACATGTCCTCAAGTCAATTCCTAAAGAGGGGAAATTCCACAATGTCAACCAAGAATTCTCTGATTGCGCTTGGACTGGGAATCGGTCTATGCTCTTTTTCCATTCCAGCCGTTGGCCAAAACGACTCCGGCGTAGTAGCCGAGATTGGCAGCCGTAAGGTGACGATCGAGGAGTTGCAGCAGAAGCAAGCCGGCAAACTGCTCCAGGCCCAATACAAATACTACCTTGCCGAGCGCGATGTGCTCGACCAATTCATTGACGACCAGCTATTGGAAATGCAGGCGAAAAAGGAAGGCATAACTCTTGATGAATTAATCAAGCAGCATATTGCCGTTCACGTTCCGGAACCGACAGAAGATCAGCTACGGTTTTACTATGAAGGCGTACAGACCGAGGATTCTTACGAGTCCGCGCGAAGCCACATCATCGACACGGTGCGCGAGCTTCGCACGAAAAAAGCGCGGGACGCATACGTCGCCGAGCTTCGCGGACAATATGGCGTCGTGATTGAACTGGCCCAGCCCAGCGCTCACGTCGATGTGGCGGACGCTCCGCGGCTTGGTTCGGAGAAAGCTCCGGTCCAGATCGTCGAATTCGCGGACTATGAGTGCCCTTATTGCCAAAAGGTGAACGAGGATCTCGCCCGGATTCGGGAACAATTTCCCAACCAGGTGTCGCTGGTTTACAAGGATTTTCCGCTTCCCATGCACCCGCTGGCCGCAAAAGCCGCCGTGGCCGCACGCTGTGCGGGCGCCCAAGGCAAATTCTGGGAGTATCACGATTCCCTGTTTGAGACCAAACGGCTGCAGATGTCGGACCTGAAACAGCAGGCTGCCGCGCTGAAACTGGACCCCGTCCGTTTCAATCAATGCCTCGATTCCGGCGAGCAAATTGCCACCATCAAGAAAGATATCCAGGAAGCTCAGAGGATGGGATTACAAGGCACGCCGAGCTTTTTCATCAATGGCCATTTCATGAGCGGTTCCATCGGATTCGCGAAATTGCGGGAGACAGTGATGCAAGAACTGGGCGCCACGATTCTCCCGAAACGCGCAGCCCTGGTGCCGTCAACACAGATAGAGAAGAAGTAAATGCCTCAGAGGGTAAGCATAAGCTGTCAGTGTGAATCCTCCGAGTAGTCCAGCGACCGTGTAATGGTTACTGCGGTCGATTCAATCTGCTTGGTAGAGCGCCGGGCACACCCGCCCGGCGCTCCTGCGTTTATGCCTCATTTCCGGGGGCTGGTGTGGTGGCGGGTCTCCGACCCGCCATCGGGTCGAAGACCAGACGCATCGCTAAAGCGATGCTCTGATACGAAACCGGAGTCTTATCGTTGTGAATGAGCTCTATTTGGGTTGTGAACCGGCATCGGGTGGAGCGGTCTTGAAGGCGGCCACGCTGATGCAGAAATTACCTGCAGCCTTTCCGCCGGTGAGCGTCGGTTGATAGGTTCCCGGTAGCGCGTCCAGCAAGTAAGCATACGACGTCGTATACGTCCATGCCGCGGGAGTTACACCGGTCGGGATAGGATCGGTTGGAAAATAACGGGCAATAATAAAATCCTTGGCTGTGGTGGTAATGCTGGGGCCAGCCTCCAGACCCGCGCTGGTTGCGGTCCCGTCGCTTACGTGTACGCCGCCCCCATCCACCACCGAAGACAACGCCATGTTTGAAACTTCCACAAAAGCGTTAATACTGCCTTGGGTGCCACCCGAGAGATGGAATTTCAGCTCGGTTACTCCGGGGTTGCAATTCTCACAGTACCAAATATCTACCGTTCTATTCCCGCAAGACGACGTGACGCCTGGAACCTGTTTATACGTATTACCCCCGCCTTCCGCATTGTCGGTAACACTCAAAACCTTGAGACCCGGAGAAAGAAGCACGGGCATAGCGATAAGGACACTCCCCTTGCCGGTCGGCTGGTCAAGATCCAAGTCTGAGGTGTCGCCACCTCGGCTAATTGCTCTAAACTGTTGAACGATAGTTTGAGCTGACAAGGCAACTCCGCCCCACAATAACAACGCTAGTATTAGAAATTTCTCTTTCACTTCTTGCCTCCGTCAACATTCATGATTCATCATTGAAGAGATGGGTTTTCGATCCCGGCGGACTGAGGCCGCAAGCCCTCGAAAACAGGCGCCGGGAGCCGGCAGCATCACCGGCCCTGCGAGTCGCGCCGTGTTCGAGTTAACGCTGTATGAAGTATCCGGCTATTTACTTCCCTCTTGAACCTTAATCTGGGAACGGTCGGGTTGCAAAATGAACGGCTGGCTGGAGCCTGCATTCACGATCTTGCCGGTCACGCACACGCGCTTGTCAGTGTAAGCGGCGATGGCCTCCTGGGGTCCGGTAAGCGGAGGCGGGCCGCTTGGTGGCGTGTCGGCAGCGGAGGCCCCGGCAGCAGGCGGCGTGCCAGCAGCGGGTGGCGTGCCGGCTGCAGGTGTCGTGCCAGCAGTAGCTGGCGTGCCGGCAGCGCCGCCGTTAGCTTGCGCGTCGGCCGGTTGCGCCGCAGCGGCGCTATGTTGCCGGCGGGGAGGTAGTACGCCGAATGTCACGAAGTAGAACACCGAATTCGCTTCCGGCTGATCGAGATCGAAGCTTACCGGTTTCCCGTAGCCTCCCAGTCCATACTTCGCCACTGTTCTGTTGTCTACAACCTTTCCGCACACGGTTACAGTCTCGCCGATGTGGTTTTTGGCCTCTGCGGCAGCTATCCGCGGTGGCGGGGCGCTCGGCGCGCTCGAGGCGCCGGGAGCGCTGGGAGCATTAGCGGCGTTCTGAGCAAACGCGACAGGCGCCAGGGCGGTCACACAACTCATCACGATTAGCGTTCTAATCCTTGTCATATTCACCAGTTCCGTTTCTCCAGTTCGGTGGTTTGAATTTGCTCGGAAGCATCCCGCTACTTATTTTCCGCTTGAACCTTAACCTGCGAAGGATCAACGGCAAAGATGAATGGCCCGTCCATGATCTTGCCGGTCACGCATACTTGCTTGCCCTGATAGGCGGCAACTAGCGCTCGTGCCTCTGGGAATCCCCCGGGTTTCACGCCGAAGGTCACGAAAGTGAACACCGGCTTCGGTGGAGGCGCATCCAGATCGAAGGTTATCGGTTTTCCGTGGCCGGATAGCCCGGGATCGCCAATCTGGGCGTCTACAACCTTTCCGCAAACGATTGCCAAAGTGCCGATGTGGTTCTTGGCGTCGGCGGGTGCTACCCGCACGGGCGCAGGGGTCGGAGCGCCTTGAGCAAATGCTAGAGACGTAAGGCACGTCATGCAGATGATCACGATAAGGGTTCTGATAGTCGTCATATTTCCCGTTCCGTGGTTCGAAAGTTGAGCCACACAGCCTGCAAGATTCGGAAATCGACTTTGCACTGAAGGCCAATTACCTGAGAAACATCTAAACCCATATCCGGCAACGCGTCAATGTTACTTTTGGGTATGCAGTCGCAGGTAGCCGCCCCCCCGCGATGTGCTTCATCATGGAGCCTTAACCCGGCCGGCTAATCCAATTTGCCGATCGGCGATGCGCGTGCATCGGGTGTAGAATAACCCACTGGTTAGGCATTGCTGTTCTCCCCCCGCCTTGCCATATAGCGACTCCACCGAACTCTCTCCCGGAGGTGTGTGTGCGCGCAATTCGCGTTGCAGTGTCTATCGTCACCGCGTATCTGGTCTGTGGCGTCTTTGCCTTGGCGCAGATTAACGGACAGCAATCGTCTCCTTCCGCTTCGACAGCGACTGTGCCACGGTTGATTCAGATCAAGGGAACTGTGCGGGATGAGACCGGCAAGCCGCTGAGCGGCAACCTGGGAATTACATTCACCCTATACAAAGACGCGAATGATCAGGTTGCGGTCTGGCAGGAAAACCAGAACGTCCGCCTGGATTCCGGCGGGCATTATACCGCGCTACTCGGGGCGACGAATGACGCAGGACTGCCGCTGGAAATCTTTTCCGCCGGCGAAGCACGCTGGTTAGGCGTCCGCCCCGAAGGCCAGACGGAGCAGCCGCGGATTCTGTTTTTGAGCGTGGCTTATGCTTTGAAAGCGGCCGACACAGAAATGCTGGGAGGCAAACCGGCTTCGGCTTTTGCCCTCGCCGGCAGTCAATACTTGCCAGCTCAGCCAGCCGCCGGCACTCAGGCGGACGCGGCGAATTCGCAGAATGGCGCAAAGATTCCAATTGTGCGTTTGGGCGCGGGTCCGCTGTTGATGGCGCCGACAGAAACAGGCTGTAACCCAGGCGTCAATAGTGATGGAAACGCCACGATCAACACGATCGCCATGTTCAGCCCCGACGGCTGCGACATTGAGAGTTCGGTCATTTCCCAAACGGGCAGCACTGTAGGGATCGCGGGTATGCTGTTGTTGCCCCCGACCGCTACGGCCACAGGCAGCCCGGGCTTCAACTCGCAACCGCTGGATCTGCAGGCATCGTCGTGGAACGGCGCGTCGGCGGTCACTCAGGACTTCCAATGGTTGGCGGAGCCGGCGGGAAATTCATCATTGAACCTGCTGTTTGGATCGGGAACCACGCCCACCGAAACAGGGCTCTCCATCGCGAGCACTGGAGTGATCAACTTCGTCCCGACGCAAACCTTTCCCGGCACCGGGACAGTCACCAACGTTGGTACTGGGGCAGGTCTGACGGGTGGACCGATCAGCACGACCGGGACAATCAGCCTTGCGAACACAGCGGTAGCTGCAGGCAGCTACACTGGCGCGGACATCACCGTTGATGCACAAGGCAGGGTCACTTCCGCCAGCAACGGCTTGGGAACCATAACCACGGCCAGCGGCAGCGGCCTGATCGGCGGCGGCAGCACTGGCACGCTCAACCTGTCGCTGACCAACGCCTGCAGCACCGGACAGGTTCTCGCCTGGAGTGGGTCGGTGTGGGCTTGCGCAGCCAACGGAAGTGGAGGAACGGTCACGAACGTGGCCACCGGAACGGGGCTGATGGGGGGACCGATCACCGGTACCGGCACCCTCAGTCTGAATACGACTTACACAGATGCGCGTTATTTGCAGCTTAGCGGAGGCACGCTGACCGGACCACTGAGCACTCTGCAAGGCGCCACTTTTCCTCCGCTCGGTGCAGCCACCTCATCGCAAGGATACCCCTCCGCCCCGCTGGACATCGAGGCTTCCACCTACTTTCCACCTTCAGGGCCGCCACAGACTTACGTCTTTCGCTTGCAGGCTGGCGCGGTTGGAAATAACTCTTCGACCGTGAACCCCGGAGCCTCGCTCAACATACTGTACGGTGTCCCCGGACTCATCACCCAGGTGCTGTCGGTCGCCGGAAATGGAATTCTTAATTTCGCCCCGGGCCAGACTTATCCCGGCCTGTTCTCGACCAACCCCCAGACTTCTACCTACACCACGACGTCGGCCGACTTCGCGACCTGCGCGACGATCCCGGTCGCTTCTGGTGCGTTTACCATCACGTTAGTCGCGTCCAGCTCACAGCCCGCGAACGGACAGTGCGTGTTCATCATCAACTACGGTTCTGGCGCAGTCACCATCGCCAGCAACGGGCAGCACTTGAACGGAGGCACTTCCAGCCTTACTCTTACCCCGGGATCGGCAACGGTGCCAAACGGCGCCTTCATAGTTTCCGACGGAACCAACTACGTAGCGCTGTTGTTTGGCGGCGGCGGCGGCAGCGGTGGCACCGGAACGGTCACCAGTGTCGCTGAGACCATCAATAACGCATCGTCGTCGGGCATCTTCGCGGTTACGGGATCGCCGGTCCAGAGCGCCGGCACGCTCAACATCAATCTCTCCGGAACAAGCGGCGGCATTCCCTATTTCTCGTCGAGCAAAGTGCTGTCTTCCTCGGGCGCATTGACTGGAATCGTGCGCGGCGGATCGCCACCCACGGCCTCCGAAATTTCCGGCGACGCGTCGACCAGCGGGTCGAACGCACTGACGGTTAAGGGATTGAACGGGACGTTGCTTTCCGGTCTGGCCACCGGCCTTTTGAAAAACACCACCAGCACAGGCGTACCGAGCATCGCCACCTCTTCGGACATAGTAGGTCTGTTTACCGGTTGCAGCGGGACACAATACCTGGGCGCCGACGGCAAGTGTCATGCCGCCAGCGGCAGCGGCACGGTGACCTCGGTCGCGACCGCCTCGCCGCTAACGGGAGGACCTATCGCCACCAGCGGCACGATCGGTTTGATGAACTGCAGCAGCGCGGGACAGACCCTGTTATGGAACGGCGCAAGTTGGGCTTGCGGCACTTCTGGCGGTGGCGGCGGTGTTTCGGGCACGACGGATGGAATCGCCTACTTCTCCAGTGCTACGAATCTGACCTCGACACTCGCTCCGACGAACGGGCAAATTCTAATCGGCTCGACGGGGAACGCTCCGGTGCTCGGCACACTCACCGCGGGCGCGAACGTTAGTATCACCGCCGGCCCAGGGTCGGTCACAATTTCCGCAGCGGGAGGCGGAGGAGGCGGTACGATCCTGCCCTTCTTTGCAACCGGCGGCGAGCGCACCGGAGCCAATCAAGCCACAGTCAAAAATGTTAACAAGCTCTGGGGATTCCTCTTGCCTTACAGCGTTACCACTACCCAAGTCACCTACGACGTAACCACCGCGGACAATACGGCGAATAATTATGACATTGGCATCTACAACAACTCCGGTAACCTCGTGCTGAATATTGGGCCGACTCCGGGAACTATCTTTGCGCCGTCGAAGAAGTTCCTAACGATTGCCTGGCATCAAGGTTCCACTACTCTTCCGGCGGGTCGATACTATATTGGCTTTACCGCGAATTGCGCGAGCGCTTGTGGCGCCCTCGCAGCCGACCCGTCCTACGTAAGCTTCGCCATCAACCTCTCGGCTGGAACATCCACGGGCGGAGCCTTGGCAGCCACGGTGACACCCCCGGCAGACAGTTGGAACACGGGAAATCAACCAACCATCGTGATCCACTGATCTTTCCCGAAACGATCTTTCACGAAACGATCTTTCACGCGATGATCTCGCGCGCGATGATCTTTCACGCGACGATCTCTTCCGCGCAGGCGGAGGCGAGGCGAGACGCCGCATGGCAGCGGCGACATGACACACCCGTAGCGTACTTCGACAACGCCTATTCGACGTTGGGATCGTTTTTTGCCTTTGTAGTTTCCAGGAAGTTGGATATGATCACAACGGCGTTGGAATCGATCCCATCCTTCCGCCATACTTCTCGATCGCAAGGAATCCTTGGACCGTCCCCCGCAGAGCCCGTTTGATAGTGTCGAAAATGCTCACCAATACGTGCGCCTTTTGGTCGAGGCCATTACCGAAGCCAAGAGCGAAATCGCAGCCGACCTCGTTGCCGCCTCGCAACAACCGGAGCGCCGGGTCGAGGCTCTACGATTGGTGCAATTCAAGTTAGACAAACTCGAGCGGCATCTCGAGAGCAGCAGCCGGCTGCTCAACGACCTGCGCACCTTGCGGCGGCTTCTATTCGATGAACGGCCCGAACCCACTGCGGCCGGGAAGGATTCTGCCGCGTAGAACGCGGCGCCGATTCCTGAGGGCTCTCGGGTCCCGCTTACGCCCTCAATTTTTCGGCAAATTTCTTTTCCAACTTTGCCAGCTTCGGCGAGATCACGAACATGCAATACGGCTGGCGCGAATTTTCGTTGTAGTAGTTCTGATGGTAATTTTCGGCCACGTGGAATTCCTCGGCCGGTTCGACTGCGGTCACAATCGGTTCGGGAAATACTTTCGCCGCCGTCATCTCCGCAATTACATCCTCGGCAATCCGCTGCTGCTCTTCATCGCTGTAAAAAATGACGGAGCGATACTGTTCGCCAGCGTCATTTCCCTGCCGATTCAGTGTGGTCGGATCGTGCACCGCGAAGAATACGTCCAACAGCTCACGATAGTTAATCTGGTCGGGATCGAACGTTACGCGCACGACTTCGACATGCCCGGTATCGCCATTGCACACCTGACGATACGTCGCCTGGTCGGCCCCTCCGCCCATGTAGCCCGACTCGACGTGGCTGACTCCGGTCAGACGTTGAAAAACAGCCTCAATACACCAGAAGCATCCGCCGCCGAAAACTGCTGTTTGCTCTTTGGCCATGGTGATTGGATGTGCCGTCTTGAAAAAAGTTCCCAGTTCTCAGTTCCCGGTTCTCAGTGCTTACACTCGAGCCTTTTCTGAGAACTGAGAACTGGGAACTGAGAACTGCCTCTAAACCGACACAGTAAACGAAGTCTCCGTCCGCGTAACCGGCCGATAGAGCGTGTCGCGCTCGATCGGTTCGCGTCCGGCTTCTTGGATCAAGCGCACCAGATCGTGCCGTCTCAGGCCTTGCGGAGTGGTCGCTCCCGCATCGTGGTAAATCTTTTCTTCGACAACCGTCCCGTCAATATCGTCGGCTCCGAAGCGCAGGGAGATCTGAGCGATCTTCGGCGTCATCATCTGCCAGTAGGACTTGACGTGCGCAAAATTATCGAGCACCAGGCGGCTGACGGCAATCTGCTTGATATCGAGCATGCCGGTGGTCGTGAAAAGATGCTGCAGCGGCGTGTTTGCCGGATGAAAGGCAAGTGGAATAAATGTCTGGAAGCCGCCCGTCTCATCCTGCAAGGCGCGCAATTTGAGCAGATGATCGACGCGGTCTTCGTCGTTTTCGATGTGCCCGTAGAGCATGGTGGCATTCGATTTCAGCCCGATCTGGTGGGCGAGCCGAGCCGTATCCAGCCATTGATCGCCGTCAATCTTGTGATCGCAGATAATATGCCGCACCCGGTCGGAAAAAATTTCCGCGCCGCCACCCGGCAGCGAGTCGACTCCCGCCTGTTTCATTTTTTCCAGCGTCTCGCGGATCGTAAGCTTCGCCCGCTTCGCCAGGTATGCGACCTCTACCATGGTGAAGGCCTTCATGTGGACCTGCGGAAAACGCTCTTTCAATCCGGAAACAAGATCGAGAAAATACTCGAACGGCAAATCGGGATGCAGCCCGCCAACAATGTGAAACTCGGTGATCGCTTCGGTATAACCAGAAGCGGCCGTCGAGAAGGCTTCTTCAAGCGCCATGGTGTAAGCGCCCGGAGCGTCTTTCTTGCGCCCAAAAGCGCATAACCGGCAAGCCGCTACGCAGACATTCGTCGGATTGATATGCCGGTTGACGTTGAAGTAAGCCTTGTCGCCATGCATCCGCTCACGAACCCAATTGGCCAGCCAGCCCAGGGCAAGGATATCGCCCGTCCCATAAAGCGCAAGCGCGTCAGCCTCGTTCAGGCGTTCGCCCGCAAGGACTTTATCTCTGATCGGAAGCAGGCGCGAATCGTCGGTCTGGAATGCATGGGTCTGGAATGGGTGCGAAGCAGGCATCGCTATTGATGATACCGCAGGAAGTGATGGAAGTGACAGCAGCGGCCGACAGCATCCCATGCGTCCGCCTTCGAATCACGAGATATAATTGGGAGATAGCTACCGTCCATCGTCGGCAAAAGGGAAGGTAGGTCTCCTATGGATGTCAAGGAGTTCGACGAATTCGTCAAGCGTCAACAGGAAGCGGCCTCTGGAATCGCTTCGGTGAATTGGGACGGCGAACGCAAAGAATGGCTCGACTATCTCGATAGGCTTTACAAGAAGATCGAATCTCTATTGCACAAATATGTTTCCTCAGGACAGATACAGCTTGAACGTCGGCCTGTTAAGTTGAATGAAGAGCACATCGGAGCCTACGCGGCCGAGGAATTGGTTCTGAAGATCGGGCCAAAAAGCGTGGTTTTTGAACCAATCGGTACGCTAATCCTCGGATCTAAGGGACGGGTTGACCTCATCGGTCCAGTGGGCAAGGCTCAGATCCTTTTGGTCGATAGCAAGGCATCTAGACCCGCCTCGCTAATTCACGTCACTGTCGGAGTTGGCAAGAAACCACCTGGCCCTCCACCCAAACCACCACGGGGGACCAAGTGGGAGTGGAAAATCGTCACGCGCCCCCCAGAAAGGAGGTTCATAGAGATTACACAGCAGAACCTCTTCCAGTTGATTACGGAAGTGGCCAGTGGATAGGAACACCATCCTGGAAGTCGCCGAGTATCATAATGACGTGGTGGCTTCGCTGAGGTACTTTAGCAAGACCTCCCCGAGTTTCGTCAGCACCCGATATTTCGGCCGTCCACTTGGCGACGTGCTTGCTGTTCGCATCGAAGAGACTGATCTGCGGTCAGCATTCTTTGTCTTGACCGCTTTGGAAGCGGCCTTTCGTATCGATTATCTGTACCGGTGCCAGCGGAAGATGAAGGATGACCTCTCCAGAGCCTTTCGCGTAATCTATAGGGATCGAGCGGAGAATGCGAGTCTGGACGAACACATTTTTGAGACCTGGAAGGAAAGGTCATCTGCACCCGGCCCTCGATTGATCGGAGAATTGCGTGGCGCATTCAATTTCCGACACTACCTTGCTCATGGACGCTACTGGGAGCCAAAACTGGGGAGAAAATACGATTTCAGTTTTATGTATTCCCTAGCTGATGATGTGCTGAATGCTTTTCCGCTTCTCAAATTCGATTGAGGAGGCGGCTTGAAACGACAGTTGGGCAGCGCAAGCGCATTCGCCAGCTCGCTACACCGGCAGTTCTTCCTGCATCCATCCGCCGGCGGCTTCGAGCTTGGGCTCGGTGGCGAGATCCAGAACCAGTTTTTCGAGGACCAGGCGCTTGCTGGGAGGATTCGAGCGCAGCGCCAGGTCGGCTTTTGCGACCAGGCGAATGGCGCGCGTCAGTTCCCGCTTCGATTTGTAGCGCCGCGCCTGCCGGATGATATCGTCGGCCGCAAACGGCGGCACGCGGAAGCCCTGCCACAATGCCGCCCAGAGCATGCGCTGGTCGCGCACGTTTCGCTCCAGGATGACCAGCATCTGGCGAAAGGTCTTGGCCAGCATGTAGAGATGGCCGATGGCCGCTTCTTCTCCGTCGCCGGTCGAAAGCAAGCCATCGAGGACTTCTAGCGCGCGCACCGGAGCTTTCAAGGAAATTGCATCGGTCAACTCGTATAGCGAGTGCTGTTTTGCGGCGAGCACCATCGTTTCGACATCGCCGAGCGTGATTTTCTTTTTTTCGCCGACGTAAAGAATCAGCTTCTCCAGTTCGTTCGACACCATCATCATGTCGCCGCCCAGCGCATCGACTAATTCGCGGGCGCCATCGGCGTCGATCTTGACCTCGCGCGTGGCGCAGTACTCGCCGATCCAACGAACGGCTTCGCCCTCCTGCACGCGAGACAGTTCCACGATGCCGCAGAACGGACCGAGGTCCTCGCGGATCTTCTGGTAGCGGTCTTTATCGGTCATCTCCATGCGGCGGGCGTCGGCGGGAATGCTGATGTGATCGGCAACGAACACGACCAGCGCATCGGGATTGGGATTCTTGCAGTAGGCCTCGATGGCTCCGATTTTTTCAGCATTGGAGTTCGATCCGCGGCCAAACAACGTCTTCACCCCGCGGACGAAGAACACCTGGAACGGCGCCATCAGCGAGGGCGTTCGGGCGCGATCTAAAACCTCATTCAACGAAGTTTCGGCGAGGTCGAACTCGAACAAGCCGAAGTCGCGCGAGTCTGGCGCGACCAGGTGTTCGAGAATGGCATCGCGGCAGCGCTTGCGAAAGAACGCTTCATCGCCCACCAACACGTAAGCCGGCTTGAGCTTGCGCGACTCCAGGTCGGAGAAAAAGCGGTCGGCTTGGCTGAAGGCGCGCATCAGTAATAGTATGCCTCCAACATCAGTAGGCCTCCCAAATCAGTAAGCCTCCAGGATGTTGGCCACCAGTGTGTGTGCGAAATCGCGCGACAGGCGATCGATGGCCGGAGAATCTTCCTGAAAAAAACTGGGAAGATCGCGCGACAACTCGTACTGATCGTGAAAAAGATACGAAGGATTCTCGAAGAGCACCTTGCCGTGACGGTCGGTCAGTGACACCTGTATGCTCACGGTGACCAGGGCGCTGACGGCGCGCCCGGTCTGGGAATCGTAAGCCAGCGGGCTCGCCGAAGCGGATAAAACTGTTGCCTTCAGCACGGCATCCGCGTCGCCATGCGCATTATGGACCACATGGTACTGCGTGCGGGCATTGAATTCGCGCACAACGGCGTCGGTCAGCAGTTGCTCGATGCGAAACGTCTGGCTGTGGCTGACGAAACCGGGAATCGCGATGGTGTGGATATTCTGCGGCAGCTCGACCGCATTTCCGGCAGTGTGGTAGCCGCAGCCGGACGATGCTAATGCCGCGGTCACGCCGAGCGCAATTGCGGCCCACCGGTTCTTCCCAGGGTGCGGGAAAAATCCCTTCCGCGCAGCAGTCAGCCCCCAGCGGCTAAAGCCGGCATTGAAAGCGAGTCGGTTATCGCAGCGGTGAACCGCTGCGCCACCCAAAATCAAGGGCAACAACGACCTATTCCACAAACCATGAAGCGCTGCGCTCCCCAAATTCGGACGGGAGCTCACGTTTTTCGCCAACCCGTTACACCCTAGGCTCATTGAATCTGGCCTCGGGGTCGGGATGCGGTCAGGGTCTCGGCGCATTCGACGGCGGTCAATGCGGCCACGCGCAAGTTGTCAGTCGTTGCCCAGAGCCACACACCGTTTTTGTGATTAGCGTCGCTCGTGATTGAGACCAGAATGTCTCCCTGACCGGCAGCGCTGACGCTGGTGGGTGTTTCTTCCGGGCTGCCGCTCACGACCACGTGCTCTCCTGCCAGGGCTTGCGAAAAATCTGCGATTCCGACCGTTTTTTCCATCTCCAGGTACACAGAAAATCCGTGACCATGGAAGACAGGCGCCTGCAGCACCTGCAGGGCAGGCTCAGCTATGCCCGGTGCAATGTGCTTATAGTGCTTCCGGATTCGTTCGGACACAGCTTCCAGCGACAAATGCGATCTCTGTCCGTAGCGCGCCGCCATGTTGAACGCCACCTGGATGTCAAACACATTCTTCGGCAGATCCTGGAAGGAGAGCAGATTGATCGTCTGCTCGTGCAGTTCGTCCATGCCTTTCTGGCCGATCTCGGACGCCGGTTCAAGCACGGTCGCGACCATGCGTTGGATCTTGGCAGCCTTCTCACCGCGTGAGGCGAGCAGCGCCAGAACCGTGGCGGCGGAATGGGCAACTACCACTGGGCCGGGCTGCAACTGAGGCACGACAATGTTGCCCGTCGCACCCATTTCGCGCTCGATCCAGGGCGAGCGGATCGACGCTCCCAGTTCATCTTCCAGCGCAAACGTTAGATCCACGATGGTATCGCCCAGGTCGCGCGCCGCCTTCCAGTTATTGCGGGTTGAGCGTGGGTCGGAAGCGAAGAAGGCGAAGTCCACGCGCTCGAACTGTTCCGAACGAATACTCTGGATGAAGTGCATCTCGTCGCCCACCGCTTCCAATTGGCCCAGGGACTCGTCGTCGTCAAGCAGCCGGACATCGACCGCGGGAAAATTCCGTTCGCGCAGGATTTCGGCAATCTCCTTACCCTTGAGCGATGCCGCGCCGACGATGGCCACGCGATAAAGGTTTGTGCCGCGCAGATCCGCCTGGGAGCCGGCGGACTTCGAAAGCGGAGTTTTAGAGAGGGGACTCATGAAGTGTGAGATGCCTCTCGATATGCCGGAGGTGCAGGCGGAGTCTTGCGGCGGAAGATCCACTGCAAGCGCCAAAGAACGCCGGAAGCCATATAGAGGATCGCGATGGCGAACAGCACCGGCCGCGAGAAGAACCAAATCGACGCGACAATTATGCCGAACAGGACAATGAGGCGGAAGGGTCGGCGGGAGCGAAAATCGATATCCTTGAAGCTATAGAAACGCCAGGTGCTGACCATCAGGTAACCCACGACCACGACCATCATCAACCAGCTCATCGCCGTCACCCATGACGTCAAGGGTTCACCGGCGGAGAAGTGTACGACCGCCGCAATCACTCCCGCGCCGGCCGGAATCGGCATCCCCACGAAATATTTCTTTCCCGGCCGTCCCGGATTCGAAGGCTGCGGATTTTTCGCGATGTTGAAGCGCGCCAGCCGGCTGGCGCCCGCAATGAGGAAAGCGAAGCAGGCGATCGAACCGAGTTGCGTAATCTTGAGGTGCAAGTCGGAGAAAACCTTGGCAACCGGCAACAGATGGAAGCCCCACATCCAGGCGAGCAGCGCTGGAGCGACGCCGAAGGTGATCACGTCCGCTAGGGAATCGAGTTCCCTGCCGAAATCGCTTTCGGTGTGAGTCATGCGGGCGATGCGCCCATCAAGGCCGTCGAAGAATACTGCAAAGCCGATGGCCATTGCGGCGAAGTCCAGATGCCAGGGTTCCTCTGCGCTGCCATGCACCGTCTGCAAAATGGCATAGAAGCCGGCCGCTATATTCGCGGTCGTGAACAGCGAGGGCAGAATGTACATGCCCTTACGCTGTTTTCCGCGCGTACGGTCCGACGCACGACGATGCGGTTCGCGTTCCCCCCCATTCATGCTCTCGTTCATGGTGTCGTTCATAGTGTCGTTCATAGTCAAGATCGATGAACCTCCCGCTCGCTGGCCTCGGCCAGCCCTGAAACCGATTGCGCGACTGGCTGCGAAACCGGAAGAAGCGCAAGGACTGTCGCTCCTCCCTTGACGCGATCGCCGGGCTTCACCTGGATGGCCGCATCGCGGTCAAACAAGACGTCCACGCGGGAGCCGAACTTGATAAGTCCAACCCGCTGGCCGCGGGCTACCCGGTCACCGACTTTAAAATTGAACACGATGCGGCGTGCGATCAGGCCGGCGATCTGCTTGAATACCACGGTACGCCCTTCGCCTTCAATGGTAACGACGTTCTGCTCGTTTTGCTCCGCCGATCGCGCTTCCATGGCGTTGAGGAACTTGCCGCGCTGATAGCGCACCTCGCGGATCAGGCCGCCAATCGGGGAGCGGTTCACGTGGACATCGAAAACGCTGAGAAAGATGCTGATGCGGTGGCGCGAAGTTCCGCCAGTGGACAGTAGAGAAACATCGGTGACTTTACCATCCCCGGGAGAAACAAGGGCCCCTGGGAGGGTGGGAATCTGGCGTTCGGGATCGCGAAAAAACCACAGAAAGAAAGCCGCCAGCAGAAGGATCGGAATAGCGTAAGGCCACGTCGCCAGCTTGGCGATTACGGCCGCAGCGAGCAGGCAACCCGCACCATAGAAGTAGCCGTCACGGACCATAGGAAATGAATCAGGTCAATTATATGGCGGAAGTCAGTTGGTCGTTCGCTATTCGCACTGTTCATTTGGTTCCTGCCAGAACTGCGGCGTAGTGGTCTATCCAGCGCCGCTGCTCGCTCGTTTCCGGAACCGGGTTCCCGCGCGCAGCACTTAGAATCTTGACTGCGACTTCCGGAGTTAAGTCTTTGGTGATCAGCAGGCAGGCCGCCACCAAGCCGGTGCGGCCGATTCCCTGTCGGCAATGGATGACGACATTCTTTCCCGCTGAAAGGTCGTCGTCGAGCCGATCCAATGCTGCCGATACTTCCGATTCCGAGTTCGGCACCTCACGATCGGGGATTGGCAACGAGGCGAAGTTCATCCCCCGGGCTTTCGCTTCTTCCGCTTCACGCTTGAGATCGAGATCCTGCTCCTCTTCGGGTGTTAGCAAAGAGAGCACTGTATCCAGTCCAGCCTGGCGCCACGCCACCATCTCGTCCTTCAACCAATCGCCGCCGCGAGGACGAGAAGCCAGGGCCAACTTTCCGGGCCACGGGCCAACAACCCAATGAAGTTCCGTCGACATCGTTTAAGAGCCCTCTTTTACCACGATCTCACGCGGAAGGGCATCGACATCCACGCCTCGTCTGCGAAGAATGTAAATTCTATGATGTCCATCGAGTATAGTTCCGTCCGGTCGTGTTTTCAGGGAGTCTTTCTGGTACGGCAGCAGCGAATTCTTCAGGACGTCAGTTGTGCGACGTTCCATCTCGCCCAATTTTGCGGGACTAAGCGAAACATCTGGATGAAGCGGTCGCAGTGGCGGATCAGAGGGCGGGTTCGTCATCTTGTCATTCGGTTCTGGATAAACCACAAGTCACTCAGATTCTACTTAACCGCAATAGAAAAAGGCGCTTAGAAGCGCCTAGGATAGAAACACAGCTACACTCCTGTGGTCCGTGATGTTGATGTGTAGGCCCGGCAGCGGGCCGGCTAATCAGGCAGAATGCCGATGAACCTGAAGCTCCAGACTCTGCATCTGGTCCTTCAGGCGCAGCTTTAGTTTCTTTAGCCGCACTTCTTCCAGTTTTTCGTCTTCGGTGAGGTAACGCTTTTGGGTGAGGGATTCCAGCCGTTGGGAATATTGCGAATGCTCCTGAACCAGTCGCTGGAACTGATCGTGACCGGTCAGGAGTTGCTCTCTTGGAGTCAGCATCCTTGCCAGACCTCCTGTTGTTTTGTTACCGCTAGGTAAAAACTAGCACAGGTAGGGGAGGGGTTCAATGGGATTTCATAGGAAAGTTTCAATCGTCCGGCACGTGACCCTGGGACGCCCGTATGTACACTAAATGGTGCAGAATTCGTGGGTTGCGGCCCAGTCAGCGGTCGAAGCGGAGCGCATACAGGATCGCATCCTCCGCTGGATCTGTGTAATATGTCCGCCGGCGTCCCACTTGGCAAAAACCGCAATTTTCGTACAGCCGGCGGGCTGGCCGATTCGATTCGCGGACTTCCAGCATGATCGCTGACGCGGCCTTATTTTGGGCGCGCTCAATCAACTGGCGCAGTAGTTCATCAGCGACGCCACACCGTAGGAACTCGGCAGCCACCACCACGTTCTCGATCTCCCACTCGCCGGCGACCGCCTTCGCGCAAATGAATCCGCGGAGACAGCCCGCTTCTTCGGAAACCAGAACAGTACCGCTATCTAACAACTGGTTGTACTGCTCAGGCGTCCAGTGGGCTGCGCTCGGCGATTGCCGCTCGATGGCGAGAATCGCTGGCACATCGTTCAACGTTGCAGGTCGGATGGGCATGGGGGTGGGCATCGAGAGATCAGGGCGTCGGTTTCGAAAATATTTCAGCGTCGGAATGGCGGATGTAGTTGGCTTCCAGGTCTTCGGGACGAACCGTCTCGCCCCGCTGGAGATGCTCCCAACCTAGGCGGGCAATCACGCCGCTGTTTGGATGCTCAATCTGCTCAACGTGAACTCCGGGAGCGACTGCCGAAGCCCGAATCATCTCAGCCAACCCCGCATCGGGCGTGACGATCGATCTGCCCATGGCTTCTGCAACAAACACTTCCCGGGTCAGCAAACGTTCGCTGTGCATACGAACTTGCGGATCCAGTTCGTAGTCGCCGACGTACACGTCGCCCCGGCCCGCATCGAGCGCCGCAAGGACGCGGCCGCGTGCTGTTCCGCTACAGGCAACCGCTTCCAGCAATGAAACGGCTGCGATTGGTTTCTGCAGCGCCTCGGCTAGAGCCTTAATAGCAGCCAGGCCGACGCGCAAACCTGTAAACGACCCCGGACCGGACGCAACTGCAAATGCCGCCAAGCCGGTTTTACTGAATCCGTGCTTTGCCAGGAGCGCGGCAATCTGCGGTACGAGCTGCGCGGAAAACGCGCCACCTGCGAGAGGCACGACTTCGAGCACGTCGATTTCGCTCTGGCCCAGTGTTACACGCGCCAGCGCGATGCTGCCGTTCTTGCCGGAAGTATCTACCGCGAGCGGAAGCTGGAACATTTGTAATTGGTAATTTGTGATTGGTAATTTTGAAAACCTGCGCGGCCAACCTGCGCTTTTCAAATTACCAATTACAAATTGCAAATTACAAATGGCTGCTCTCCACTAACTCGAGCAGCACGCCACCCGTGCTCTGGGGATGCACGAACACATACCGATGGCCTCCCGCGCCGATCTTGATTTCCTCGGATACCAGGCGCACTCCGTCTTTCTTCAACCTTGCCACCGCCGCCGCCAGATCGGAGACGCGCAGGCAAACATGATGCAGCCCTTCGCCACGCTTGGCGATGAACCTGGCAATGGTCGAATCGTCGGAAGTCGCTTCCAGCAGCTCCAGCCGGCTCTCGCCCACCGGCACCATTACAAGCCGGACTTTCTCCTGCGCGACAGTTTCTTCCGGAGAAACGCTTAGCCCGAGTTTCTCGTAAATGGATTTCGCCGCCGTCAGGGACTTTACGGCGATGCCGAGATGGTCAATGGTGATCATGGGTCTCCCCTGTCCACGCCTTCAGGGCGCGATGGCCTAGCCACATCAGCGCGACGAAAATAATGCTGCCCAGTGCGAATGGGTGTTCGATAACACGTTGAAAGTGGCTAAATTCCCAGTCGTACCAGGTTTTCAATCCGACCGGGATGAGCATAGCAAACTCCGCGAGGATACCGGCCGCCTTCACTTCCGGCCATCCACCCCGCCGGTAGGCGGTGCGCAGATAGCACAAAACCGCGATTCGGAAACACGGCAAGGGCGAATAGCAGGAGCCATAGGAGGATCTGGTCCGGCGTTTCCATGACTAGCGATGCCCTATCTTTTCGACAATCTCTTCCACAAGAGAATACGGGTCCCGCTTATGTTGGGCAATCTCCGCTGCATAACGCTCGAGGCTGGCGCCGTCCAGTTGCGCTCGCGCTTTTTCGAGCATGGCGTCGCGCAGCATCTCGACCAGGCGCTCCTGCCAGTTCTCGACGTTCTTCTTGAAGGCCAGGTTCTCTTTCTTTAGGTACGCCTCGTAGCCGGCGATCGCTTCCGCCAACTCTTCGGTCCCCACACCCTGGCTGGCCACCGTCTTCACGATGGGCGGCGTCCAGTGGTCGTTGATCTGATGCGGCATGCGCGTGGCGAGCGATTGCATGGCGCGTATCTCGCGCTCCACTCGCTCAGCGCCCTCGCGGTCGCTCTTGTTGATTACGAAGATGTCGGCAATTTCCATGATTCCCGCTTTGATGGTTTGTACATCATCGCCCATACCGGGGACGAGAATCACGATGGTGACGTCCGCCAACCGTACGATTTCGACTTCATCCTGCCCGACGCCAACCGTTTCGATCATGATCAGGTCGCGGCCGGATGCATCGAGGACAGTGGCAACATCCGCCGTGGCCCGCGCCAGCCCGCCCAGCGAGCCTCGTGTTGCCATGCTGCGGATGAAAATTCCAGGATCGGCGTGGTGATCCTGCATGCGGATGCGATCGCCTAAGATTGCTCCGCCCGTATATGGGCTGGTCGGATCGACGGCGATGATGCCGACCGTTTGATTTTCTTTCTTATTGCGATAATACTTGGCAAGCTGATCGACCAGTGTGCTCTTGCCCGCGCCGGGGGGTCCGGTCAGGCCGATGACTCGCGCTTTGCCCGTATGCGGAAAGAGCGCCTTTAGCAGATCTGCCCAGCCAGACTGACGGTTCTCGACCACAGAGATGGCACGCGCCAGGGCGCGGGCGTCGCCAGCGCGCAGACTATCGACAAGGGTTGTACTCGTAATAGCCAAGCAGGATAGTGTAACAACCCGCGCCTATCCGCGTTGATCCGCCATCAGCGCCCGATGGCAATCGGATGCTTGGGCTGATAGAGCCCGACCTTTCCCCCTCCGGGAAGAGAGATCGTGGTCAAACTGCCCCAGCGCTCCTCTGTCACCGGACCGCACTTCACTTTCTTCCCTTTCAACGATTCCATCGTCGCGTTCAGGTCGTCGCACATGAAGTACAGTTCGTGCAAATCGTTCTTCTCGGAGGGATGAAACGCGGCTTCCGCGGGCGGCAGGGCGAAAATGAGCCAGCCGTGGCCGGCGTCTACCGCGGGAAACTTTAGAATATCGCGAAAGAACGCGCGGTCGCTTTCCGCGTCCCTGCTGTAAACGTTGACGTGAGATCCGTTGATCATGGCAGATTCCTCCCCGGCTCAACGAACACAAGCACTTTAATCTTGCGTGAAATCCTGTCAAGCCCCCGTTTCAACGATTCTCCACGTAAGTCAATGCATTGGCGGGGAAAATAAACTTAGAAAAGTTGGCGGGGTGGGTAGGTCGGAATTGATACAATAGAACTATAGAAGAAGAAAAGGTGCGGATCGCTTCTGCGCCTTTTGTGTTTAGCGAGAAATGAAACCTCGAAGCTCCTAAAACTTTGAGAATCAGCACTCTCTAAGTCCTTATTTCCGAAGATTTTACCCGCAAGTCTTCTAGACGCAAAGATTTGGCGGGAATTTACCGCCTAAACCCATGATTCTAAAGATCAGAGACATAAGTTTTTTTCTGAAAAGTGGCCCGAAAGCTTTACCGTAGCGCCGCCGTCCCCGGCGGCTGTCGTGGGGGCGTCCCGCCCCCACCGCGCGAGGCCGAGACCCCCGACTGCCGCAAACGAATGATAGTAACGAACTCAATGCGACACGCCACTAGTTAATACTTGCCCGACGATGCTGAGACAAGCTCGTCGCCGGGATCGTGGTGGATGCTAGTCCTTCAGCAACTGCCGAGCAATCACTAGCCGCTGGATTTCGCTCGTCCCTTCGCCAATCGTGCACAGTTTCACGTCGCGATAGAATTTCTCCGCCGGATAGTCCTTGATGAATCCGTAGCCGCCATGGATCTGCACGCCTTCATTGGCGCATCTCACGGCGACCTCGCTGGCGTAGAGCTTGGCCATTGAAGACTCCAGAGTGGTCTTCATTCCGGCATCTTTCATGGCAGCAGCTCGCAATGTTAGAAGCTTAGCCGCCTCGATTTCGGTTGCCATGTCGGCCAGTTTCCACTGGATCGCTTGAAACTCAGAGATCGGCTTGCCGAATTGTTCTCGTTCTTTCGAATACTTCAGGGCCGCTGCGTATGCGCCCTCGGCCATGCCGAGCGAGAGCGCGGCGATCGAGATGCGACCGCCGTCGAGCACGCGCATCGCGTCGATGAAGCCGCCGCCTTCCTTGCCCAGCAGGTTTTCGTCCGGGACGAAACAATCCTCGAAGATCAGCTCCGCCGTGTCGCTGGCGCGCAGGCCGAGTTTGTTCTCTTTTTTCCCAGCGCGGAATCCTTTGGCATCTTTTTCGACAATGAAGGCCGAAAGCCCGTGCGTGTGCGCGGCGCGATCGGTGATCGCCAGCACCACTAACACGTCGGCATAATGGCCATTGGTGATGAAGGTCTTAGTACCGTTGAGCACCCATCCGCCCTTGGCCCGTACTGCTGTCATGCGCGCGCTGCCCGCATCCGACCCCGCCGAGGGCTCGGTCAATCCCCATGCGCCGAGGGACTCGCCCGTCGCCAACTTGGGCAGATACTTCTTTTTCTGCGCCTCGTTTCCCGCCACATAGATGTGGTTTGAACACAGGGAGGTGTGAGCGGCCACGATAATTCCGACCGATCCATCCACGCGAGAGAGTTCTTCGATGGCCGTAACGTACTCCACGTAGCCCATGCCGGCGCCGCCGTACTCGGGTGGGAAGATCGTGCCCAGAAGGCCAAGTTTGCCCAGTTCCTTGATCGTCGCCAGGGGGAATTCGCAGGCTTCATCCCACTGCATAACATTCGGCGCAACTTCGCGCTCGGCAAACTCGCGCACCATCTTCTTGAGGTGCAGTTGCTCTTCGTTTAACTGAAAGTCCAAACGATATTCTCCTCATTGAGTAACAAGTGACGGCACGACAACGGACGCGTTGCGGCACTCCCAACCTCAGATCCCTCGCTCCGCTTCGTGACGACAAACAGGTGTGAGTATGCGGCCCGCGTTCAGAACGTTTCGGTTGGATGCCGCGCCCCGGGGATGGCACAAAGCCTTGGTGTCCAACTTTTCATTTAAGCACGGCAGGCAGCAATCACGAAGTTACCGTACCGACCGGTTGGTCGCAGCGGGAAGCTAGCGACATTGCTGAAGCGATGTGCGATCCGGCTGACCACATCCAGTTCTTTCCCGTGAGAATTGCACAGCTAAGGAGGCTGACGAAAAAAGCCGGAACCCGAAGGCTCCGGCTGTCCAGTTGGTTGTGCGCCCGGATGAAATCTGATGTTCTGCTACACCCTAACTATTTGCGATCTTACGGTGCGTTTCTCGCGGCAGGGGTTGTCGTTATTATGTCCTTCCGGGGGTTACGCGCTCCGTCGCGGCCGCACCGTCAAGTCCCGCACCTGCGCCAGAATGCTCGACATCTGCATTCCGTTCAGCTGCGACAGATAAGGCAAAACTTCGGCCACAAACTGATCCTCCATCAACTCGCGAATTTCCTCCTGCCGGTTCCGTTCTCCGCCGGAGAGCAGATCTGGCACACTGACTTCGAGCGCCCTCGCCAGGCGCTCCAGGGAAGACAGGGTCGGGGTCGCCTTCTCGTTTTCAATTTTCGAGACGTAGGTTCGTGGTACTGACATTCGCAGCGCCAACTGCCGTTGACTTAAGCCATTGCGCAGACGCAACGATCGGATGGAGTGCGCCAGCTTCAGATGCCCGCGACCGTTCGAATTGATATTTACCGGGAGCAGTTCTGGCGCCGGAGTCAGGGCGGCAATCTCCGCCTCATCCTCATCCAATGACAGACGGCAACGGCGGCAAAGACTGTTTGATGTGCGGAATTGCACTAAGAGACAATGGTCGCATCTTACAACTTCCCGTGAGTCCACGGGGGTTAATGTGGTAGCCATTCAGGTTTTGCGAGTGCCAGAGCGGGGGCTACTCTCAAAGCCAACTGGAGAGTAATCTTGTGGATTGGGGCTGTGAAAGTCAAGAGAAAAGTACGAGAAAACAAGACGCTTACATCGAGAGCGGCGTAATAGAGTGCGTAATAAGGGTAAGAGTTGATGGAAAATCAGCGTAAAACCATAAGCCAGCGGGATACAGCCTGGTGTTTACTAATTGAGTTCACCCAATCGGAGAGTCTGCGTAAACATGCGCTCGCGGTCGAGGCTTGCATGCGCGCCTACGCTCGCAAAGCCCGAGCCGACGAAGAATTATGGGGCGTTGTCGGCCTTCTCCATGACTTCGATTACGAAAAATATCCCAGCGCTGACGACCACCCCTACAAAGGCTCCGAGATTCTCAAAGAACGCGGCTATTCCGAGGAAGTACGGCGCGCCATCATGTCGCACGCAGAGTACACAGGCTTCGCACGCGTCTCACCGATGGAAAAGACGCTCTTCGCCTGCGATGAACTGGCCGGCTTCATCACTGCATGTGCTCTCGTCAAGCCGGGAAAATCGCTTGCCGAGGTCGAAGCGCCCTCCGTCCGGAAAAAAATGAAAGACAAAGCCTTCGCTCGCAGCGTTCACCGCGAAGACATCGTCGGAGGCGCCGCCGATCTCGGTGTGGCTCTGGAAGAGCACATCGCTTTCTGCATCGGAGCCATGCAGGCGATTGCGCCCGAACTGGGGTTGAATGGATCGGCAGTCCGGCCTTCAACAACTTTGTCATCCTGAGCGGAGGCGAAGGACCTGCTGTCAGGCGGTGCGCAAAAAAGCAGGTCCTTCGCTTCGCTCAGGATGACAAGATTTTAAAGCTTACCGCACCAGGCCGGCCAACTTCCCACTGGCGATCAACTCCGCGACGCGTGCAAAATCCTGGTACATCACGCGGTCCTTGTCCATGGTCGCGCACACTGCCCGGATCGCCGCGTGCGCCTGCTGCAACGGCTTCGAAGTCTTCAGCGGCGCGAGGAAGTCAATCGCCTGCGCCGCCGCCATCGCCTCGATGGCCAGCGTATTGCGCGTATTCTCCACAACCTTCTTCAGCTTGTTCGCCGCCGTCATGCCCATGGAGACGAAATCTTCCTTATTTCCCGACGTCGTAATCGAATCGACCGATGCGGGATGCGCCAGCACCTTGTTCTCGCTCACCAGCGCAGCGGCGGTCACTTGCGGCATCATGAAACCCGAGTTCATGCCCGCACCCGGCGCGAGAAATGGCGGCAGCCCTTCGCTGAGCGCGGGATTCACCATACGTTCCAGCCGCCGCTCGCTGATGCCGGCAAGCGCGCTCAAAGCGATCGCGAGAAAGTCGAGCGCGAACGCGAGGGGCTCGCCGTGAAAATTTCCACCGGAGAGCACGTCGCCCTCGCCATCCATCGACTTTGGATTCTTCACGAACACGAGCGGATTATCGACCGCCGAGTTGGTTTCGGTCTCAAACACCCGGCGGCAATGGGCGAGTGTGTCGCGCACCGCGCCATGCACCTGCGGGATGCAACGCAACGAATAGGCATCCTGCACGCGCCCGCAATCGCTATGCGAATCGCGAATCTCGCTTTGTTCAAGCAGGCGGCGGAGGTTCGATGCGGTCCGGATTTGTCCGGGATGCGGGCGCGCTTTCTGAATGCGCTCGTCGAAGGCGACGTTGGTTCCCTTGAGGGCATCGCACGCCATCGCGCCGATGACGTCGGCGGTGTCGACCAGCGTCTCGGCCGCGAGCAGCATCATAGTGCCGATGGCCAGCATTGCTTGCGTGCCGTTGATGAGCGATACGGCTTCCTTGGCTTCGAGCAGCAGGGGCTTGATTTGAGCGCGCTTCAGCTCGGCCGCACTGGCGATGCGGCCACCTTTCTCATCAAAACATTCGCCTTCCCCGATCAACGCAAGCGCCAGGTGCGCCAGCGGCGCAAGATCGCCGCTCGCTCCAACGCTTCCTTGCGACGGGACCATCGGCGTCACGCCGCGATTGAGCATCTCGCAAATAGTGTCGATGGTGATGGCACGTACCCCCGAATTGCCTTTCGCCAGCGAGTTGGCGCGCAGAACCATCATGGCCCGCGTATCGGCGATCGCAAGCGGTTCGCCCACACCGACTGCGTGTGAGCGCACGAGGTTGACTTGCAACTCGCGGACCCGATCGCCGACGATGTGTACATCGCTCAGCTTGCCGACGCCAGTGGTGATCGCGTAAGAAATTGTTTTGTTGGCCACGAGCGCGTCGACCACGGCACGGGCGCGGTTGACGGCCTCGCGGGCGTCGGGAGCTAGTAACACTGGCCGTCTTTCGATGGCGACTTCCCGCACCGCCTCGAGAGTTAGATCGTTTCCGTTAATGTGCAGGGCTTGCAAGGGCGGTTCTCAGTTCCGGCTCAGTTCTCAGGTGTGGTTGCGTTTCGTGTCAGGGCATCGCTTCAGCGATGCCACCAATTTCTTCTCCGTCGGATGCCCCTTCAGGGCCACCCGCCGCTGCGCGAAACACTCTCATATACTTCTCCGGCAGCGCTCGCGGTTTCATCTGCGAATTGGCGACGATGTGCGTGGTCTCGCCTTCCGCCAGCAACTCGCCAGTCTCCTTACTTCGCAGTTCGTATCCGAAACGGATCACTTTCTCCCGGACATGTTTCAGGTACGTGCGCACGATGACCTCGTCATCATAGTGCACGGGAGCCTTGTAGCGGCAGCGGGCGTCGGCTACGGCGATAAAACAATCATCTTCCCGTTCCATATCTTTATAGCTGAAGCCGAACTGGCGGAGGAGTTCCACTCGTCCCACTTCAAACCAGATGAAATGATTGGCGTGATAGACGACGCCCATCTGGTCGGTTTCGGCATAGCGGACTCGAATGCGAGTTTCATTCACCGTCGCCTTCGGAGCTGTATTGACAGACATCGATGTATGCAGTCGGCTCATCGGCCCGACCACCTTGGTTTTCGCTTTTCGAGAAACGACGTGATTCCTTCGCGGAAATCGGCGCTCTGCCGGATGCCGGCATTTTCGCGGATAGCGGCTTCGATCTGCGAATCGAGTTCCGCACGGGCGTGGTTGTTCAGCAGGCGCTTGATATAGAGAAGTGAGAGCGGGCTGAGTTCCGCCAACTGCACAGCGAGTTCGCGGGCACGGTCGAGCAACTTGTCGGGAGAAACGATTTCGTTGATCAGGCCCATCTTCAGGGCTTCGGCGGCGTCAAAAATGCGGCCCGTAAGCAAGAGGTCGCGAGCGATTTTTTCGCCGACCTGGCGCAAGAGAAAAGTCGAAACGATGGCCGGTACGAATCCGATACGGACTTCGGTGTAGCCGAATGTGGCTTCCGGCACGGCAAGGGTGAAATCACAGAGCAGGGCGAGTCCGGTGCCGCCGGCGATGGCCGCGCCGTTCACCGCGGCAATTGTAGGCTTGGGAAATTCATAGAGCGAACGGAACAGACTGACCATGGTTCGCGAGTCTTCGAGATTTTGCTCTGACGTGCGACCGATCAGAGCTTTCAGGTTGTCCAGATCCATGCCGGACGAGAAGGCCTTCCCTGCCCCGGTCAAGATCAGAACGCGTGTGGAAGAATTTTTCACTTCTTCCAGAGCATGAAGCAGATCGTCAATCAGTTCGTAGCTGATGGCGTTGCGCTTGTCGGGGCGGTTGAGGGTGAGGGTGGCAACCGCGTCATCGAAAGCGAGTTGGAGCGTTTTATAGTTCATGATCGCTGTCAAGGCCTCTCAGTCCGCCGCAGTTGAATTCTTGTATCGCGCGCCGATCTCGGCCGTCGCTCTCAGCAACGCGTCTAACGGCTTCAGCGCGGGCAACTGCGCGCCGCGGTTGCGCAGGGTTTCGATTACCGTTTCTGTGGGAATATTCCCAACTAAATCATCCTGCGCGAAGGGGCATCCGCCCAGACCGCCGATGGCGGAATCGAAGCGGCGGCAGCCCGCTTCATAGGCAGCGACGATTTTGGCCGCGGCCTGGTCGGGGCGACTGTGCAGGTGGACTCCGATTTCGAGATAGTCGTAGTTCGCCATTACCGCGGAAACCACTTCGCGAATCTTTTCCGGCGGCGCAACGCCAACGGTGTCGGCAAGCGAGATCATGCGAATCTCCTGCAACTCGAGCAGGGCTACGGCTTCGATGACCTCATTCACGCTCCAGTCGTCGCCGTAGGGATTGCCGAAGGCCATCGAGATATAGACGACGGTTTCAAGCCCAGCCTCATCGGCTTTCTTCTCGATCTTTTCAAGTTCCTCGATCGCTTCTTCCAGCGTCTGCCGCTGATTGTTCTGCAGAAACGTTGGCGAGATCGAGTACGGGAAACCCAGCGTGCGCACGGCCTCGGTCGCGATCGCCCGCTGCGCGCCTTTTTCGTTGACCACGATGCCGATAATTTCTACGTCGTCAGGTGGATCCAGTTCTTTCAGGACTTCTTCGGAATCGGCCATCTGCGGGACTGCATTCGCAGAGACGAAGCTGACCGCGTCGATGTGCTTGAAGCCGGCGGAGATCAGCGCCTGGAGATAGCTGGTCTTTAGATCCGTAGGGATTTGGCCCTTGAGGCCTTGCCAGGCATCGCGCGGGCATTCGACCAACTTGATTGAGGAAGACATATTCACCACGGAGACACGGAGGCACGGAGGAAACCAAATGCCTTCATAAAACCTTTCTGACTATGCCGCCCTTGACCAGCGTTGCGACATTAAAGTTAATGATGATACCAACGCGCTTACGAGTTAGCTTGAGGTAGGTAAGCAATTGCGCGTCGTGGACTGGGAGGAGATGCTCGACGCACTTCAATTCGAGGATGACTTCATCTTGGACGATAAGGTCCAACCGATACCCGCAATCTAGCTTCACGCCTTTGTATTCGACGGGCAACGGCACCTGGCGCTGAAATGCGAGCCCACGGAGGTTGAATTCGAGACACAAACACTCTTCGTAGGCAGATTCGAGAAGGCCCGGACCGAGCGCCCGATGTACTTCGATGGCGGCTCCGATGACCTTCTCGGTTAGATCTTCATAAAGAAGTTTACTCCGTGTCTCCGTGTCTCCGTGGTAAATCATGTTTGCAGCACTCCCACCTTGAACTCCGGCACCTCCGGATTCAGCGATGCAGCTTCGAGCGCCTGCGTGATGGCCTGCCGCGTTTCCATCGGGTCGATGATCTTGTCGATCCAGAGACGAGCGGCGCCGTAACGGGGGTCGGTTTGCTCTTCATACGTTTTTTTGGTTGAGTCGAAGAGTTCTTTCTTTTCTTCTTCGCTCAACTCTTTGCCGCTGCGCTCCAATTGCTTCACTTTGATTTCCACCAGCGTGCCGGCGGCAGCATCTCCGCTCATGACTGCGTATTTTGCAGTGGGCCAGGCGAAGACGAAGCGGGGATCGAAGGCTTTGCCGCACATGGCATAGTGTCCGGCTCCGAAAGAGCCGCCAACAATCACTGCAATTTTGGGGACAATGGAGTTGGATACCGCATTCACCATTTTCGCTCCCGCCTTGATGATGCCGCTCCACTCGGCATCGCGTCCCACCATAAAGCCGTTGACGTCGTGGAAGAAGACGAGCGGGATCAGGTTCTGATTACAGTCCATGATGAAGCGGGCCGCTTTTTCGGCGGACTCGGTATAGATGACGCCGCCGAATTCGACGCGCTTGTGTCCTTCGTGATCGGTCGCCTGCGCGTGGAGTTTCTGGTTGGCGACGATGCCTACCGCGAAGCCTCCGATGCGCGCGTAGCCGCAGATCAGTGTCTTGCCGTATTCGGGCTTGTACTCATCGAAGCGGCTTTCATCCACGATGCGCGCGAGAATTTCTTTCATATCGTAGGGGCGCGCGGGCGAGGCATCGTAAGCGCCGTAGATTTCATCGGCTGACATTGCCGGCTCGACGGGCTGTTTGCGATCCCAGAGGGACTGCCGGCGGTAACCCCATTTTTCTATCAGCGAACGGATGCGGGCGATACAGGCTGCGTCATCGGGTTCGCGAAAGTCTACCGTGCCGCTGATGGCGGAGTGCATCGCGGCTCCGCCCAGTTCTTCGGCGGATACTTTCTGGCCAATGGCGGCTTGCACCAGCGCGGGGCCGGCGAGAAACAGACCGCTTCCATCAGTCATGAGGACGTGGTCGCACATCACGGGGAGATATCCGCCTCCGGCGACGCACATGCCCATAATGGCGGCAATCTGCGGGATACCCATGGCCGACATCACCGCGTTATTGCGGAAGACGCGGCCAAAATCGTCGGTATCGGGAAAAACGTCTTCTTGTAGAGGCAGAAAAACTCCAGCGGAATCGACGAGATAGATGACCGGGATGCGATTCTCGATGGCGATGTTTTGTGCGCGAATAACTTTCTTGGCGGTCATCGGAAAGAAAGCGCCGGCTTTTACGGTGGCATCGTTCACGATGAGCATGACCATGCGCGTGTGGATGCGGGCGAGTCCGGTGATCACGCCGGCGGCGGGAGCGCCTCCCCACTCTTCATACATTTTGTGGGCAGCATAGAGGCCGAGTTCGAAAAATGAGCCGGGGTCGGCGAGAAGGTTAATTCGCTCGCGCGCGGTAAGCCGCGATTTTTCATGCTGACTGTCAATGGCTTTCGCTCCGCCACCTTCGCGAATTTTTTCCTCTTCGTTGCGCACCTGGGCGACGAGGTCGGCGAGAGCGCGCATGTTGGATTCGAAGCGGAGAGAGCTGGGATCAATCTTGGTGGGAAGAAGGTTGTTGATGGAGATGGCAGTGGACTCGGTACGTTCGCGCATGAGGGCAGACTTCGAAATTAGCTGCGAAAGTACTTACTATACCAGCCGCGACGAAAGGGGAACCTGTCGATTAAGACGTTGATCAGACTCTCGGTCGGGCCATTGATCAGACCGCGGATTAAGAACGCAACGATCAGGGGTCAAACGTGCTGTCCCGAGGTAGGGCGCTACAATCTACGAATGCTGCGGAAACTCGCATCCTGGCCGGATTGGCAGATCGCCCTGGCCGTCACCGTGGCGTTACGCGTGTTCTATTCGGCAATGGCTGCGGCATTCCTGCCGTTTCTGCATCCAGATCCGGCGCTGATTCACAGCAATGCACTCACTGAGAGTCTGCCTGCGCCACACGGTTTGTATTATGCGTTGCTTGGAATTTGGGAGCGCTTCGATACACTCTGGTATTTGCGCATCGCCGAGCACGGTTACGACCTGCCGGCGGGAGTGGTCTTCTATCCTCTTTATCCGTGGCTTATTCGGGGTTTGAGCCAACTGGCGGGCCCGATAGCTTCGGCTCTGCTGGTTTCGACGGTGGCAGCGTTTTTTTATTTCTGGGGACTGCTGCGTCTGGCACGAAGAGAGTTTCCAACTATGCCGCCGCTGCGGACGCTGGTTCTGACGGCAACGTGGCCGGCGAGTTTTTTCTTTTTCGCAGGATATACGGAGGCTCTGGCGGCGACCCTGATCGTGTGGTGTGTCGACCGGGCGCGAAACGAGCGTTGGGTTTTGGCGTCGGCCTGCGCTTTTGCCGCCGGCTTGACCCGATCTGCGGGAGTATTGGCGGTTGTGCCACTCGCGATCATGGCGTGGCGGGCACCACGCCGGGCACGATGGCCAGTGGCAATTGCTCCACTCGGAACGCTGGGATACTGGCTCTGGTTGCAGCAAACAGGGCGACTGAGTATACCGGCGGCTTATCGGACGTATTGGAATACGACTGTGGCGGGCCCATGGACAACGCTGTGGCGAGCGATTCGTACGCTGGCGGAACAACCTGACTCCCTGGTGACGATCAGTATGGTTGCGGTGATTGTTTTCTTCGTGGCGGGGGTAGTGGCGCGACGACGGTTGGAAGACAGACTTTTTTCGGCCGCGCTGATAATGCACCTTCTACTACGGGTGTGTTGGCCGCCGCTGCTGGGAACTCCACGGTATTTGCTGCCCATGTATCCGGCTTATCTGACGATGGGAAAATGGACAGTTCAGATGGATCGGGCGCGCTTCGCATTGCTGTGCCTGGCCTTGTTTGCTTTCAATCTGGTTTGGATGTGGGCATTTCTAAACTGGTCGCTGGTTTTGTGACGCGTTTCAGGATTGTTTGTCCCGGCCGCGAGGGGGGCGCGCAGGAGACGCGGCGGCGATCCGCGTCTCCGGGCAGGCTGTTGGGGCAAGTCCCGCGAGAACCGCAAGCTCACCGCTATTGCTATAATCGTTGTCTGCAATGTTGTCTGCGGTGGGAGTAGCTCAATCGGTAGAGCATCGGACTGTGGCTCCGACGGTTGCGGGTTCAATTCCCGTCTCCCACCCCAAATGCCCTCCGGAACGTCGTGGTATCGCTGGGTTCCTCAGTCAGGAAAAACAAGTCAGCACAGGTAGCAATAGGGCTGGTGGAAGAAACCCGGCCTAAGCGGAGCTTCCACCGGGGCAGCTTGAGCATTCAGCGGATCGCGATCGGCGAGGTATCCACCGTGCGTTACTCGTTCCGACTCCTGCTATTTACTTACCACTGGATTAGCACCGAGTGATTATTCATCGGCCAATGTCTGCATATTATTTCACTTGCCGGTTTCAGGGCGGTCGGCAAGTGATTGAAAATTAAGGCAGAAAACTGCGCGCTGATTGGCGTCGATCTTGCACCTTAAGGGCATCTTCTCGGCAGCAGGGTTTAAAGAGAACGAGAATAACCAAATAGACGTCTATTGGAGATCCCTCATGCAACGTAACCGCTTTTTCGTATTGCTGGTTGTAGGCCTGTTCCTCTCCACGCTTGCCTTGGCCGATTCCGTCGTCGATATGAAATTCCTGGGCACCGGCACTAACCAGGCTGGCGGTTACTACACCTATCCTTACTACTTCTCGATCAACGGTGGAGCATCCACGCCGTTAATGTGTGACTCGTTCAACAACCACGTTTCGGTCGGTGAGAGCTGGACTGCTCACGTGACTGGGCTTCTTTCCGGGAAAGGCTTTTATGGCAACCAACTGATGAACTACAAAGCGGCGGGTATTATTTTCCTGGACGTGATGAATGGAACGGTTAGCGCCACAACCGGCAACATGGCGATATGGAATCTGTTTACTCCGGGGATCACGAGCAACTCCAGTGTGACCGGTCTTGACGGGAGCGCGCTTTCCTTAGCGCAACACACTAAATCGAGCTATTTTAGAGGGTTGGTCCTGTATACGCCGGTCGGAGCAAGCCCAGGTAACGGACCCCAGGAGTACATCGGCTATGGACGGGCACTGACGACCCCCGAGCCGGGGAGCATGTTGTTGCTCGGTACCGGACTGATGGGCATCGCCGGCATGATGCGGCGCAAGCTGCAGCGGGGCTGAATCAGGCGGACGAGGCGCGCGCTTTAGATTTCAAACGACAGAATTCAGACGAGAGATTTCAGACAACCGGGATAGGGCGGTTATCTTCGCGCGCCAACTCTTTTTCTCTGGCCGCGTAATGTGACTCGACGTAATCGTCGAGAATCTTGATGAACTCGGCAACGATCTTGTCGCCTTTGAGAGTGGTGAACAAGCGGCCGTCTACATAGACTGGGGCCTTCGGTTCTTCGAAGGTCCCGGGCAAAGAAATCCCGAGGCTGGCGTGCTTCGATTCTCCGGGGCCGTTGACGACACAGCCCATCACCGCCACTTTCATCTCTTCCACACCGGTGTGCGTTTCCTTCCAGACAGGCATCTGCTCGCGCAGGTAGGTCTGGATCTGCTCCGCCATTTCTTGAAAAAATGTGCTGGTGGTGCGGCCGCAACCGGGGCAAGCGGTGACCTGCGGTGTGAAACTGCGAATGCCGAGCGATTGCAGAATCTGCTGGGCCACGCGGACTTCTTCGGTTCGATCGCCGCCGGGAGCGGGGGTGAGCGAAACGCGAACCGTGTCGCCGATGCCTTCCTGCAACAGGACAGCCATGGCTGCACTTGAGGCTACGATGCCCTTGGCCCCCATGCCGGCTTCAGTCAGTCCCAGATGCAGCGGGTATTCGCAGCGCGCGGCTAGGATGCGGTAAACGTCGATCAGATCCTGTACGCCACTTACTTTTGCGCTAAGAATAATCTGGTCGGGACGCAGTCCGAATTGCTCAGCCAGTTTCGCGGAAGTTAGCGCGCTCACTACGATTGCTTCCATCGTTACTTCGCGGGCGTCTTTCGGCTCCGGCAACAGCGAATTCTCGTCCATCATGCGGGTGAGCAACGCCTGATCTAACGATCCCCAGTTGACGCCGATACGCACCGGCTTCTCATACTTCACGGCAACTTCGATCATGGTGCGGAAGTTGTCGTCGCCCTTGCGTCCGATGCTGGAATTGCCGGGATTGATGCGGTACTTGGCCAAGCCCTCGGCGCAGCCGGGGTATTTGGTCAGCAACTGGTGTCCGTTGTAATGAAAGTCGCCTACTATGGGCACGCGCAGGCCCTGCTTCTCTAGCCCCTCGACAATGTAGGGGATGGCTTTGGCGGCTTCGTCATTGTTGACGGTTACGCGGACTACCTCGCTCCCGGCTCGCGCCAGGGCGGCTACCTGCTTGACGGTGCCGGGGATGTCCGCAGTGTCGGTGTTGGTCATGGACTGCACCATAACCGGTGCATTGCTGCCTACGCGGACTCCGCCGATGGTCGATGTGAAGGTTTTTCTGCGCTGGATTTGGGCCATGTTTAGGCTTTATTTTAAACTAGGCTTGGGAAAAGCGCGAGGCGTGGAGGTCGCGTCAAGAATAGCCGATTTGCGTCGCAATCTCGCCTCAGGGGCTACAAAGTCTACCCTGAAAACAGGCCGATTATCGTAGCGGTGAACCGCCGCGACGCCCAAAAAATCAAGGGCAACCCCGAGTTTCTCTACAGATGTTATACGGCAGGCACGCCGTGCGGCTTCACGTGCTCGCGGATGAACTTGACGATGTCGTCCATCGGAGTGCCGGGCTGGAAGATGCCGGCTACGCCAATTTTCTTTAGGCCTTCGATGTCCTGATCGGGGATAATGCCGCCGACCAGCACCAGCACGTCGTCCATTTTGTTTTGCTTCAGCAGGTCCATCACGCGCGGAACGATCGCGTTGTGCGCACCCGAGAGAATCGAGAGTCCGATTACCTGCACATCTTCCTGCAATGACGCGTTGACGACCATCTCCGGCGTCTGGCGGAGACCGGTGTAGATGACCTCCATGCCGGCATCGCGCAGAGCGCGAGCGATGACCTTGGCGCCGCGGTCGTGGCCGTCGAGGCCGGGCTTCGCTACCAGGACGCGGATTTTTTGCTCAAGCGGCATCGACAACATTTAAACACAGAGCAGTAGAATTGCGGGGTCCAGATTGTCCATCCGCCTATATTTACGTTGTGTAAATACACGATTATGCGCTATAGTTGGGACGAAGAAAAGGCTAGCCGCAATTTGGCCTTACATGGAATCGCGTTCGATGATGCGGTGCGGATTTTCGAAGGATCGACCGTCGAAAGAGTGGACGAGCGTTTCGATTATGGTGAAAGGCGTGTCTACGCTATTGGCGTAGTCAACGGATTGGAGATCACGGTCATCTATACCGACCGGAAGGAGGACGAGAGGCGGATCATCTCCCGCGTGGCGATCGGAGCCGCACGAAAGACGCCACTATTGGCGAAACATAGAGGACTTGAGCAATTGAGAACCGACCGGACGAACACAAAAAGATCAAAACCAAAGCCTCGCGCTGGCACGGACTGGGCTCGGTTGCGGCGCATGAGCGCTGACAGTATCCGCAAGGGTATCGCGGCAGACCCTGACGCGCATGGCACAGATGAAGAGTTCTGGAAAGGCGCCAAGGTCGTCATGCCCAGGCCGAAGGAAATCGTCACCATACGATTGGACGCCGACCTGCTTCTCTGGTTTCGGCAACACCGCGGCTATCAAACGCGCATTAACGCCATCTTGCGCGCCTATATGAAAGCGCATGCCTCGGTCTGAGCGCGCCTCTTTCCTTAAGTTCTACGGCTTTACCCCCAATTGCCAGAAGAGGAACGAGTACATATCGGTGCTCTCCTCGATCTGCTTGGTGACTGGCTTGCCTTGGCCGTGCCCGGCTTTAGTTTCGATGCGCAGCAGGATCGGCTTGTCGGCGCTGGCGCCGTTCTTGGCTTCGGCTTGCATGAGCGCGGCCATTTTCTTGGCGTGCATGGGATCGACGCGCGTATCCGTATCGCCGGTCATAAAGAGAATCGCAGGATACTCCTGCCCCGGCTTCACGTGATGGTAGGGCGAGTAAGCGTAGAGCCATTCGAACTGCTTGGCGTCTTCGGCTGAGCCGTACTCCGGGATCCAAAGTTTCGCGATCTGGAAGTTCTGATAGCGCAGCATGTCGAGCAGCGGGACGGCGCAGACCACCGCGCGGAACAAGTCCGGGCGCTGCGTGATCATCGCACCCATCAGCAGGCCACCGTTGGAGCCGCCGTAGATGGCCAGGTGCTCGCTATCGGTGTATTTCTGGGAGATCAAATATTCGCCGGCGGCGATGAAGTCGTCAAAGACATTTTGCTTTTTCTCCAACATTCCGGCGCGATGCCAGTCTTCGCCAAACTCGGAACCGCCGCGCAGATTGGCGACGGCATAAATGCCACCGTGCTCCATCCAGAGGTACATGCTGCGGTTGAAAGCTGGCGTCACGGAGACGTTAAAACCGCCATAACCGGTCAGCAAGGTTGGGTTCTTGCCATTCTTCTCGACTCCCTTTTTATTAACGACAAACATCGGGATCTTCGTGCCGTCCTTCGAGGTGTACCAAACCTGTTGAACGTCATAATCGGAAGGATCGATAGAAGGCGCATCGACTTTGGCCCAGAGCGCGCTCTTCACGTCGCTTAGATCAACGCGGTAGATCGAAGGGGGCACAGTAAAGGATTGGAATCCAAAGAAAATCTCATTGCGGTCGTAACGGCCGGAGGCGCCGAAGACATTTCCGATGGCCGGGAGGGAAATATCGGCAAGCTTCTTGCCATCGAGCCCGAATAGTTTCAGCTCGGAAGTAGCGTTGTGTTCGTACTGTGCCAGTAATTTGCCGCCGGTCACGCTGACGCCCTGCAGCACGGCGTCGCCCTGTGGGATTATCTCTTTCCAGTTTTCGCGCTTCGGATTAGTCGCGTTGGTGACAAAGACGCGATAGTGAGGCGCATCCTCATTGGTGGTGATGTAGAGCTTGCCCTCAAAGAAGTCGGTGCCGTAAAGGAAATTTTTCCCGGTAGTGATTTCGAGGGGCGCGCTTTTCGACTGGAGGTCCTGCAAATACATCTGCGTCTTCGTCCAGCCTTCGCCTACATTAATCAGCAGCCAGCGGTCGTCTTCTGAAAGGGTAACATCGGGCCACCATTCCGGATTGAGGCCTGCGCCGAAAATCAGCGGGTCGTGCGCCGGATCGGCGCCGAGTGCATGGTAGAACACGTGCCGGTAGTACACCTCCTGCCCCTCGGGGACCTCTCCCTTCTTGGGATAGCGGGTATAGAAGAATCCGGAATTGTCGTGCTTCCAGGCGAGGCTGGCGGCCCGCGTCCGTTCAATCGAATCGGGCAGCAACTTGCCCGTGGCGGTTTCGATCACGTGGAGGGTACTGACCTCGGAACCGCTCGGCGATGTCCCATACGTGACGTACCTGCCATCTTGCGACGCATACCACCAGTCGAGGGCGATCGTTCCGTCAGCCGCAAGTTTGTTGACGTCGACGAGCACGCGGTCTTCGTTATTCAGGGCGCCGTTCAGCCCCTCGCGCACGTAGAGCACGGGCTGGTTCTGGTTGCCTTCGCGGCGTGTATGGAAGTAATACTTGCCGCCCATCTGCGGAGCTCCGACGGTGCCAATCTCAAGCAATTGCGAGAGGCGGGCGTTGATCTTAGCGCGTCCGGGAAGAGGGTCGAGGACGGAGCGTGTGTAGCTGAGTTCCTGTTCGACGTAGAGCTTGGTGTCGGGATCGTTCGCGTTTTCCAGGTAGCGGTAGCGATCGACGATCTTGCGCCCCTGGACCGTGTCCTCGACGGGAGCAACCTTGGCTTTCGGGGGACCGGTCGAAATGGAGGTACCGGCAGTGTCCCCGGCACGGGAATCCTCTGCATAGACAAGGGCAGTAACACCGGTGAGAAAAATCAGAGAAGCAATCAACACACGCAAACCTCCGCGCATAAACACCTCACTTCTGTTGTGGACGAGACGCTGAGAATTAGGTTAGCAGAACATTTAGGTTAGCAGGACTAGGTTTTAGCTGGATCAACGGTAGCAGGACAAGGCAGCAGGACATGTTTGTAGGACAAGGACCGTCGCAAGGCAGGCTCCTCGGTAACCTGACGACGGACGCTTAAGATTCCAATCCGCGGCAGGCTCTGATATGATTTTGTTGATCGTTGAAGCACGCAAGCAAGCACGCAACCGTGCTCCCACTCCTCAGTAGCTCAATGGCAGAGCATCCGGCTGTTAACCGGAGGGTTGTAGGTTCGAGTCCTACCTGAGGAGCCAATTCTTCAACGGGTTATTGACTGCCCAGCGCCATCGTCTCGCCATTGTACCCACCTCATTTGCGCGGTCCCTGAATCGTCGTTCGTCGTCTGAAGGGCGCATGGTCATTTTTCTTCGTACTCATCCGCTTGCTCAGGGAAGCGCTCACCCCAGAGATGCTTTCCCGGCTCCAAGCATTCAGCCCCGATTTGCTTCTCCGAAGACTCGTCGTGAGCGGCGATCCAAATCACTCGGAATTGAGCTTGCGCATGGCGGTATTGAATTACAAACTCGTCTCCAACCTTGATCTCGCCACGGTAACCACCCAACCGCACGCCACGGTTGGTGACATTGAGAGTATGCGCGAGATGGATATCTTTACTCCCGGCGATCCGGAGACGCACCGGGACAACCGATTTGGTTCTCTTCGAGTGCCGTTTCCCTGGTTTACCTGTACGAGGTTCCATGCTCACTCCGAGTACCCATCGTCGGTTTCGTTGTCGTCATCGTCATGTTTTTTTTGGCGGTCGTCTTCGTCCTCGTCTTCGTCCTCTTCGTCATCGGGAGCTTGGCGAAGGAGGAGATCGGCAGCTACCGGACGATGAGGAGGGTCCGAGTCGGGGCGTTTTGGACGTATTCTGCTCATGCGCAATCGTACGCCTGATCACTGGCTTCATGCGGAGATCGAGAGAAGACTGGGAGCATACGCGACGGAAAGTCAAATTAGCAAACGGATCGAAGCCGGAAGCTACTATGAATGCGAGATCGGTATAGAGTATCCATGAATGAAATACATTATCATTGCGGTTTTCCTGCTTCTCGCAATTGGCAAAATGGAGGCGGAAAGCGCTACCACCCGGCCCATGTTTGACACCAATGCTGCCGAGAGGTTTGCGAATCTTGCACTCGCGTGCGTCCACAAGGAGTATCCGAACAAGCTTAGTCACAATTTGAATAGCGATGCGGATGTGGCGCCACCGCGAAAACTGACCCCCGCATTCTATGGCTGCTACGACTGGCATTCCTCGGTCCACGGACATTGGCTGCTAGCGCGACTGGTCAGGACTTTCCCCAACGCCGCCTTCTCGCCCTCTGCGCGCGAAGCCCTGCGTCAGAGCCTGACTGCCGAGAACATCGCACAAGAAGCGGCGTACCTGCGGGCTGAGGGACGCGCCAGCTTTGAACGTCCCTACGGGCTGGCATGGCTGCTTCAACTGGTTGCGGAATTGAGGGAATGGGACGATCCAGAAGCACGCGCTATAGCGGCGAACCTCCATCCGCTGGAAGAGGCTGCGCTTCTGCGCCTGAATGACTGGCTTCCCAAGCTCTCTTATCCAGTGCGAATCGGGGAGCATGCGCAGACCGCTTTCGCTATCGGCCTAATGCTCGACTATGCACGGGCAACGGGGGATACGAAATTTGCGGCCCTGCTTGCATCGAAAGCTCGACAGTTCTATCTCGGCGACAAAGATTGTCCCTTGGCCTATGAACCTTCGGGCGAGGACTTTCTCTCCCCGTGTCTCGGCGAAGCGGACGTGATGCGGCGCGTGCTGTCCGGTCCTGAGTTTGCTCGCTGGCTCCATACTTTCCTGCCGCAGATTTCCCCGACGAGAAAGAGCGCTTGGTTAGAACCCGTGGTGTCGCCCGATCCGAGCGATCCCAAGCTCGCGCATTTGGATGGGCTCAACCTGAGTCGCGCATGGATGCTGGAAGGTATCGCTGCGGGTCTGCCCAAAGGCGATAGTCGCCTGCCGATGATCATGGCGGCTGCCGAGGAACACACGCGTGCGGGATTGGCGGCGGTGACTGGCAAACATTACGAAGGGGGTCATTGGCTGGGGAGCTTTGCAGTCTATCTGGTAACGAGGCGAGGCATCGCCCAGGAGTGATCTCCAATGGGCACGCAGTGAGAATATTCCGCGACTTCGTATCCTCCAGCCTTATAAACCGGTCGTCTCATACTTAAGGACTGCCAGGGCCAGGCTGTAATCGTATGCAGCTTGAGCATTGCTGATTTGGGCTTGCGTCTGCTGGAGCTGTGCTTGACTCAGCTCAACAATGGAACTCAATCCCATGCGGTAGCGTGTTTGGGCAAGATCGAGCGCGAGGCTTGCCTGATCCAACAGTTGCTGAGTGACGCTGAGCCGGGCGTAAGCTGTATTCGCATTGAGCCAACCGGTACGTACATCGCGCGCAATCCGGTTGCGAAGATCCAGCACGCGATCTTGGGCGGCTTGCGCTCTGAGGCTCGACTCACGAGATCTCGCGCTATAAAGAAAGCCGTTGAATACAGGTATCTCAACGTTTACGCCGACTGCGCCGTACCGGCTTGAGAGTACCGGGTTGCGTACTGGGGTATCGCCCGCCGCTCCAACGGCGCGGATGTCTGGAAAGAACAGATCACGCTCGGCGGCGTGGAACTTCTGGGCAGACTGATACCGGAATTCCAGCGCGAGGATTTCGGGGCGCATCGCGAGGGCCTGAGAAATGAGATCATCCACATTTCCAGGCGGCGGACTTATCGCCGCTGGCTCCTCCACCAACTGAAAATCCTGGATCCTGGAATACCCGAGCACCATGGAAAGCGAAGCCAAAGCGGCGTTCTCGTTATTTTCCGCGTCCAAGAGGAGAAGTTTGGCCTGCGCCAGGTTCACATTGGCAAAGCTGAAATCAAGTTGGGACTTGAGTTTACTTTTAAACAGAGCCTCTATCTGATCCACAACCGTCTGTCGGGCGCTTACCGTTTGCTGAGCGACGGTCAGCACGGCCTGGCCTTGCAATGCCCCGTAAAAGGCTTGATCCACAGCCAGAAGGATCTGCTCTTTCGTGGCTGCAGCGTTTTGATTCTCCGCCTTGGCTGCGAGACTCGCACTTGCGGCCAAGTTTGTGGTGCGTCCGAAGTCGGTGATCAACTGACTTACTGTGACCCCGGCAGCGGCTCGCTGATAGATGATGGGATTGTTGAGTCCACCGGCCGTGATGCGGCTATTATCGAGCGAATCTACACCAGTCAGGTCAGCCGTGGCAGTTGGCCACAAGTTTGAACGCACTTCTCTCGCAACTTGCCTGGATGCCAGAGCCGTTAGTCGAGCCACGGAGATTTGCGGGTTGTTTTTCAATGCCAGTGCCTCTGCCTGCTTCAATGAAAGCGGCGTTTGAATTCCAGGATTGGCCGGGGAATTAGAATCCGGTTTCCCATTCGGAATCATGCTGGGCGTCGTTTGATTGGGGGCTAGTTGCGGCGCGGGCGCGGAAGGCAAATTCTGCACCGATTGCGGCTGATCGGCCGGCGAGTTTTGCGGATACCCTGCGCACGGCACAAGAGCAATCCACACCGCCGCGCAGACAATGAAAAGCGATTTCATGTTCATGACTTTATTGTTGACCTCAGCTTTGCGTGGCTGGCGCCCGTGACTCTTCTTCTCGCCGATGGATCAATAGATACGCAGCTGGGACGATGAAAACAGTCACCACGACCGACATCGTCAGTCCTCCGATAATGGCGCGCGCCAGGGGAGCATACTGTTCACTGCTCGCTTCGAGCGCAAGGGCCATCGGAATCATGCCGAGAATCGTGGCCAACGAGGTCATCAAGACCGGACGCAAGCGTACGCGGCAGGCAGTCGCTACCGCTTCCTGGATGGGCATGCCTTCTCTCCGCAGAGATCGCGTGAACTCGACGATGAGAATGCTGTTCGAGACTACGATCCCGGTCATCATAATGACGCCCATCAAAGACATGACATTGACCGTGGTATGCGTTGCCAGCAGAAATAGAATGACACCCGTGATACCCGGTGGAATTGCCAGTAGGATGATCAGCGGATCGATGAATGAAGAGAACTGCGCCATCAGGATCAAGTAAACCAGAATGACTGACAGTATCAAGCCGATGCCGAAGCTCTTGAACGACTGCCGCATGCCTTCGACGGAACCGCGCATCGTAACGCGAACGTTTTCCGGCACCTTGGTACTGGCGATAATCTTGTCTACCTGGTGGGCAAGACTTCCGAGATCTTCGCCGCGTGGGGAAACATATACATCGATAACGCGTTGGATTTGGTAATGGTCCACCTCTGTCGGAGTGTCGATCATTTTCACATCCGACAGAGCCTCGAGTTCGGTCGGATTGGCGTTGCCTGCGGCGTGTAGCGGTATCTGCTTAAGGTCCGTGATTGAGTTGACCTGGGTTTCGGGATACTGCACCGTGAGCATGTAATTATTCCCGGTCTTCGGATCGACCCAATAGCTGGGAGCGATCATGCTGTCCGAGGTCAGCGCGGTAATGACGTTATCCACCGCCTCCTTGGAAGACACTCCCATGCGTCCGGCCATTTCGCGGTTGATATTGAGCTGAATGCCGGGATAATCGAGGTCCTGCGGAATGAGCACGTCGCTTGCGCCCTGTAACCGGCGGACTCTCCGAGCGATCTCGGCCGCGGTCTGGTAAGCCTTTTTCTGATCGTTGCCGCTGACTTGGATGTCAATGGGCGCCGGCAATCCCAGATTGACGACCGCATCCACCAGTCCCCCGGATTGAAAGTAAGTCGAAAGTTCCGGCAAATCGTCGGTCAGTTTTGCACGGACACGGCGCATGTATTCAAAGCTGCTAACCGAATGCTCTTTCTTAAGGCTGACCTGAACGAATGCCGTATGCTGTCCGGAATTGCTGGTATAGATCGCCGAGAAATCTGGAGTTATGCCGATGTTCGAAACGACCATATCCATATCTCGCGGCGAAACTACCTCGCGAATATCGGCTTCGACGTGTTTGATGTATTGGTTGGTCAATTCGAGGCGCGTGCCCGTGGGCGCCTTGATGTTGATCACAAACTGGCCTGGATCGGTCCGGGGGAAAAAGCCCAACCCCATCAATGGAAACAACCCAAAACTGAGCAGACAAATGCCCAAGATTCCAATAAAGGTCGCCATCGGACGAAGCAGACTACGCCTCACCGCGATGTCGTAGTGCATCAGCATGCGGTCATAGCGGCGATTGAACCCCCGAACAAAACGCTCAAACAAGGTTTTTCCCGGATGATGCGCAGCCTCGTCATGCGGGGACTTGATAAAACGAGCGCAGAACAGCGGCACCACCGTCATGGCCACTGCGTAAGACGCGAACAAGGAAAAGACGACCGCAGCGGCCAGCGCGGTGAACAGAAATCGGCTGACCCCATACAGAAAAACAACGGGAAAGAAAACAATCGAGGTGGTAAATGTGGCAGCGAGCACGGGCATGGCTACCTCCCGCCCTCCCTTCTCGGCGGCGGCCTCGGGCGTCTCTCCCAATTCCAGGTGGCGGAATATGTTTTCCAATACCACCACCGAGTTATCAATCAATCGTGAGAAAGCAAGAGCCAGTCCCCCCAGGACCATGGTATTGATCGATCCCCCGCTGGCGTTAATGGCCAGGAATGCAGCCAGCGCGGATAGCGGAATGGAAAGCATCACTGCGAATGTCGCGCGGACGTTACCGAGAAAAATCAGGATCATAAGAGCGGTCAGCACCAATCCGATGCCGCCTTCGCTGCCCAGGTTTGCAATCGCCGTCTTGACGAAAACCGACTGATCGAAAACGACCTTCGTCACCAGCGATTTCGGCACGTCGAACAAGTCGCCCAAAGATTTCTTGATGCCGTTGACGATGGCAATGGTGTTGCTGTTTCCACCTTGCTTGAGGATTGGAAGATAAACCGATCTTTGCCCATCCACCCGCACGATATTGGTCTGTATGGCAGCGGCGTCCTTGGCGTAACCGATGTCCGCCACCATCAATTCAGCGTTGCCCTCGGACTTGAGTGGCAACCGGTTGATCTCCTCCGTGGTAGGCAGCTGGCTATTGGTGTAGATGTTGTAGTCTTTCGGGCCGATACGTACGTCGCCGGCCGGGAGGATCGTGTTGGCATCATTCACAGTGCGCACAACGTCCATCAGGCTCAACTGATGCGCCTGCAACTTTATGGGATCGACATAGACTTGAATCTGCCGGTACTTGCCGCCGAAGGGCTGGGGCACAGATGCTCCGGGCACATTCGCGATCTGGTTGCGAACCGTGAACTGTCCAAGGTCATGTAATTCTGTCTCATTCAGACCCTCGCCCTTCAACGTGATCAGGCAGACCGGCAAACTGGAAGCGTCGAACTTCAGCACGACGGGCGGCAGCGTCCCCGGTGGCAATCGCCGTAACTGTGCCATGGCCAGATTCGAAATGCCACTGACGGCCGCATCCGGATTCGTCCCCGGCTGAAAGTAAATCTTGATGAGGCTGACCCCGGTCAACGATCGCGACTCGATGTGCTCGATGCCACTGCCGAGCGTGAAGAATCTTTCAAAGGGGTTAGTAATGTTGGCTTCAATCTGTTCCGGCGGCATCCCGGAATAAAACGTCGCCACCACCACCACGGGGATATTGATGTCGGGAAACAAATCCACCGGCATGCGTGCCACGGTCGTTATTCCGACCACTGTGACGATTAGGCACAGCATGATGATGAAAAACGGATAGCGGATAGCGAAACTGGGCATGTCTAAGGGGCTCCCTCTTCAGGGGTGTAGTTTTTATCCGCCATCGTGCTCACCTTGGGATCGACATGTTGTCCGGGCCGGTACGCCCCAAGGTTGCCCACAATCACCCGGTCGCCCTCGTTCAGCCCCGAAAGAACTTGAACGCGATCCGAGCCTTCGATTCCCGTTCGAATCTCGCGCTCTTCCACATGGTTCTGGGAATTGACCAGGAGCACCCTGGTCTTGTTTTCCCCTCGAATGATCGCTTGCAAAGGAAGAGTCAGGGCGTCGGGATCGTTTTGCACCCGCAATGCAACGTCCGCATACATTCCGGGTGTCAGCTTATGATCCGCATTCGGTACATCCACTTCGACCTGCATGCTTCGCGTCGACGGGTCGAGTGAACCGGTCGAGCGTATGACCTTGCCCGAGAAGCGCTCATCCGTTGCCTTCACTCGGATGTCAGCCGGCTCACCATCGCGCACGCTGGCGGCCAGAGACTCGGGCACTGCAATTCGCAAACGCAATACATTCACCTGTGAGAGTTTCACCACCGGCATCGAACTCACGTTTGAAGTACCCGCCTGAATGAGCGATCCGGTATCAGCGTACCGCCACGTCACGACACCATCGAACGGAGCCGTAATTCGCGAATATTCGGAGAGCGCGGCATAATGCTGCTGGTCGGCCTGCGAGACCTCCAATTGCTGCCCGGCGGCGGCTAATGCCGACTTGGCGGATTCCACCTGCGCCCCGGTCGAGCGATCTTTGGCGGTGGCATCGTCGAGTTCCTGCTCCGCGATCAGGCCGGGACGCGCCTCCGACGCTTGCTTCAATCGGGTGGCGGCAGCATGCAGCGCCGCGTGATCCGCATCCGCGCGGCTTACTTCATTCTGGGCGCGGGTGATCTCCTCCTGACTGTGGCGAACGCCCGCGGCAGCCGCCTGCAGTTGCGCTGTTAATTCCGGGATTTCAAGAACGGCGAGGACCTGGCCCTTGTGGACGCGATCGCCGATATCGACATTAATGTTCCGGATGTATCCCGCGACTTTGGCGTGGAGTTCCACTTCCTGGTAGGGCAGGAATTCGCCCGCGATGGAGAGTGTGTTGGAAAGCGGCGCCCTCCGGACCTGGACGACGGCGGCGGGTAGGGGCGCGTCGGCGGGTGCGGATGGAGAAGAGCCGCCTGAATGTCCGCATCCTGCGGCAGCGCCCATACAGACTGCGATTAGAGCGATCGTCGTAATTCCAAGTTGAGATGGTCTCTTACTCATGCCTGCGATCACCCATTCGAACCTCAGTGCCGGGGACATTAAGGGTCGGCCGTAAAAGAATCGCCGGCGACAGATACGCCGGAGAACCCAATGATTGACTTCGCCCGTGCCCGTGAACGAGTTGGCTCAGTCAATTTCAGCGACTGAAGTTCAATTCACAGCAATACTCAAGCCGCAGAGGAGGACGGGGCCCAGGAAGGAGGTGGACGATTATGAAGGCAGATTTCGGAACCAAGGCTCGTCGATGGGATGACCAGGGAAACCTTTAGAACGACAGGCTGCGGTGGCCGAAAAAGGGTGGAACTCGAAGGAGGAGGAGCCCACTGGAGCGTTTTGCCGAGCAGGTTCTGCCGTTTGGCGGCCGGAGATAGCGATTTGACACTTGTTAGCTGGTGGACTTCCGCACCCACTACTATGAAACGAGTGGCAAGACTTACGGTGAGCGAGCAGATGGCGAGAACAACCACTGCGATCCGGCATCGAGACACAAAACTAACTCGAGCGCGAGAACCTTCTAGCATAGTTGTTTCAATTCCACGGTCGATCGAACACTGCTGGATTATACATGGCAGCACACGACCCGAGCACACGCATCCCATAAGTTTGGACGCCTGGGGGCGAACTTAGGTTGCACATTCCGAATCGGAGTACGGTCTAAGGCATTTATAGCTCCGAGGCTGCGAGGACCGTTTCGGCTGAGTCCTGAAATCCCTCGCCCCCATTTAGCCCAAGAAGGAATTGCCGGGGGCGAGGGTTCGAACACGCTACGGCAAGTAGTACCGGAAAGATGTGTAGAACACGTTGTCGATTGCGTGCGGCTTAAGACTGCCCTCGCCCGCCCACGCATTTCGGCTAATGTAGGAATACTGCGGGCCGAATTGTAATCTGCCCTTGGGGCCATTGTATGGTTTGATCCAGAACCCGAAGGTGCCTTCTACTACGCTTTGAGTTTGGCCACTGCAGCCACCCACGGCGCCAAAATTCCAACCGGGAGACCCTGCAGCCGAAGGGAGAGTTTCGGTGTAGCATCCGGAATCGCTGTAGGTTGGGGAACCGTATCCCACGACTTTGCCAGATATAGGATCAGTTTCATAGCGCCGCCCCGAATAGTCCTCGCCACCATAGAGGTACACATCCAACTTGGGATAGTGAAATTCGAGCGTGGCCAGACCCTGATAGGTGCGCAGCGGGGCTAGCGTGCCGTCCGGCCGAACGGTGGCATCCGGCAGACCGGACGCGGCATACCGGCCCAGGCCGTTGCCGTAAAGGGCGTGAAGCCCAAAATCCACGTGCTTGTTCATCACGGAGATACGGGCGTTCCCTCCAACTCCGCCTGCATTCCTCGAGTCGTTATACGCCCCCAGGACCGACGGTGTTGCTCCACACCCGGGATTGATAGTGGCAGAAACTTCCTCGCAGGGATAAACGCGGTCGCGGAACCGGCTGAAGATACCGAAGACTTCATAGTGGCCGAAACCAGGGTCAAGGGCCGCTTTGACGATGACGTCCGGCATGGCATTGAAGGTGTAGTTGGAGGCATTGCTACAAACGGTTACTGGTGCGCCGCTGGAGTTGAGGGAGGTCGTGCAAGCAGTGATGGCGGGACTGTAGAGTCCGGCACCCACACCGTCACTGCCCAGGGCGAAGTTATTGGCCGCGTTGCTTGCTGTGAAGGTCGTCTGAGGGTTCTCCAACGAGGCGGCCAGCGCGAGGCGATTGTTGAAGTTCTTGATTACGCGGAAACCGAACTGCCGCGCAAAACTGAAGCCGACATTGTAATTCGGGTCGATGGTCATCGGCCTGGCTGTGTTCAGGTTGTCGATTCCCTTCCTGTTCTCCGTCAACAAAGTCCACATTTGGCCGCCAGTAAAGGACCAGCCATTGTCGAAGGAAACCAAGCCCCAAGCCTGCCGCTGACGGAGTACGTAACTGTTGGTCTGGTTGTTGTTTGAAGTGGTGCCGGCCGCAAGGAAGTCAGCTTCATAATAGCCAGTGAGCTTCATGTTGCCCACCTTGCCATCAGCCCGCATCGTGATCTGCGACTGGCGGCCGGAACCAAAGAATTCAGAAACCCGGTTCGCGCCGCTGCCGGGCATGAAGATGCTGTTAAAGGCAGTGGCGTCCCCACCCGTCGCCCGATTGCGATACACCGTCTCACCCGCCAGGAATCCGCCGGGAGTGAGCGTGATTCCCTTGAAGTGGATGGCCGCCGGGCTCTCGAACATATCTTTCACACTTTTCTGCGTTTCCTGCAGAGTCAGTGCCGAGTTCGTAGCGCTCGTCTTTAAATCGGTCACATCGCTTTTGAGCGCCATCACGCTTTGCTGTTCCTCGGTCGCTTGAGCCACCGCAGTATCCGCTTTGGTCTGCGCCTGCACCGCCACGGTTTGGCTCTGGTCCAGGCGCTGCTCCAGGGTCTGAATCTTCTGGTCACGGGTCTGAATCAGATCGCTCAATTGCCTGATCTGCTGCTGCTGAGCGTCGATGGCCTGCTTCATGTCATTAAGCTGGTCTGAAACACTGGGCCCGGTTTTCCTGGCAACCATCTTCTTTCGAGCGCTTTTCGTCGTCGTGGGAGCGGCCGTATCCTGCTGGGCCTGCGCCGCGATTACGCCCCCCGCGAGCGCCATCGACAGCACCACAGCCATAGTTCGTTTCATTGTTTTCATCTCCTGATAAATAGGCGTTCTGATAGCAGACAAAGGGGTGAAGCAAGACTCTTCTCAACTGATCGCACATTTTAGTGAACAGTCAGCCTAGTCCGCCGTTTGTTAAAAATTGATGACAATTGGTTGAATATTCGGTGAATCGGCTGATCCGACCGATCATGAATCGAAGGAAGGAAGCGCGGAGAGGAAAGGTGCGAGCCCAATAAAAGAGCAGGGGGGAAAGGAAGCTGGGAATCTGGATTCAGTTAGACCGCTAGCCCGGAAAAAGGAGAGTAAGTCGAAGACCGGGCCGGCGGCGCTTCTGAAGGCAAGTTTTGGAGGTCGTTAGAACTTTGTGGTCCCGCGTCAAACGGTGACGCGGGACCATTTGCGGTTATGGCAAGTAGTAGCGGAACGAACTAAACACCATCCCGTCCACGCCGTTCGGTTGCCGGTCAAGTCCTGACCAGGTATTGCGCGTCACGTAGGAGAATTGCGTGCCGTACTGGAACCTGCCCCGGGGCCCGCTGTAGAAGCGATACCAGAAGCCGACGGTTCCCTCGATCAGTGCACGCGTGTCGGCGGTGCACTTGCTGAGGCTGCCAGCTACAGGACCTGAAACCAACGTGCTCGTCCCAGGCGCGGTCTCCGTGTAGCATCCTGTGTTATTGAAGCCGGGCGCTCCGTAGCCCACCGAAACGGGTGTGCTGGGGTTTGTGTTGTCGTTGCGCCACGTCCGGCCGGCGTACTCGGCTCCGCCGTAGCTGTAGATATCAAGCTTCTTGCCGTGCCACTCGAGGGTGCCCAGGCCATGCAAGTTTTTGATTAAATGAACGGTACCATCGGGATTAATCGAGGCATCCGCCAGGCCTCCGGGGGCATAGCGTCCGACTCCGCTGCCGCCGAACCCTTTCAAACCAAAAGTGACGCGCTTGGCAAAGGTCCAGCGTGCACTGGCGCCGACGCCGCCTCCTTCCTTGGAGGTGTTGAACGCTCCGAGAGGGTTGGGACCCGCGGTAGTACTGCCGCCGCACTTAGTGGTAGACAATACGTCTTCGCACGGAAACACGCGATCGGTAAACCGGTCGAGGAGCCCGAAGACTTCATAGTGTCCAAAGCCCGGATCGAAAGCGATCTTGGCAATGAAATCGGGCGCGGGATTGAAACCGTAGGTGGCCGTGGTGTTGTAGCTGTTACTCGCTCCCGGCTGGCTAAACAAATAGTTATTCGCGTTCTGGTGTGTGGTGACTGTGGCCTGAGGATTCTCTACGGCGAAGGCGACCGAAACCTTGTCGCCGAAGCTTTTTGTCAGGCGAATTCCATACTGGCGCGCGAAATCGAACCCGACGTTATATGACGGATCAATCGTCTTGGGTCGAACGTCGTTGGTTTTGCCCATGTCGTCGTCTGGGGCAATTCCCTTTGCGTCCTCCGTCACCAGGCTCCACTCCTGGCCGCCGAGGAAACTCCACCCATTATCAAATTTGACTTGGCCCCACGCCTGGCGGAGACGAAGAGTGTAACCATTGGTTTCCGTCGATGTGGAGGTGACGCCGGCGGAGAGGAAGTCCGCGGAGACGTAGCTGGAAAGATCCGCGTTTCCCACGCGGCCCTCAACAAAGGTGGTGATCTTAGACTGGCGGGCTGAGCCGAAAAATTCCGACAACTGGCTCTGGGAAGCGCCCGGCATCGTAAGAGAATTGAAGGGTGTAGACACGTCGGCTCCGAGCGCTCTCGATCGCCGCACGAATTCGGCGGCGGCATATCCGCCCGGCGTGATGTTGATGCCACGGAAGCGAATCGTTATCGGGCTCTCCATCTGTTTGTTGAACACTTGCGCCGGCTCGCTGCTGGACGTTTGCGGTGAGTCCTGCAGCGACAACACAGCGTTTTTCAATACCGCGTTGCTCGGAGCCGCATCGCTCACAGTCTTGAACTCGGCCAAATCACTCTTTAACTCATTCACCGCCTGCTGCTCCTGGCTGGCCTGGGTTTGAGCGGCAGAGGCTCTGTTGGCGGCTTCGGCCGCCGTGGACTGCGCCTGCTGCCAGTTCTGCTGGGTCTGCTGCAGTTGTTGAGAAAGCTGCTGGATTTGCTGCTGCTGCGCGGCCAGGGCATCCTTCAACGCTTGCACATCGGCAGCGGTTATCGCCGGCGGCGCTGGCACCGACACGACCGGCTTCTGCTTCTTCTTTGGACTTGGGACCGAGGCGGCTGAACCCGAAGCTTGGGCCCAGGCGGCGGCTGATAATGTCGCCAGCGTCAGGACGGTGAGAAACAGGTGCTTGGTGGCTTTCATAGAATACAATCCTCTCCTTTTTGAGTTAGTCGACCAACACATCCGGGGGAACGGCAGAAACCTTCGTAATCGGAAGCCGCAGTGTAGCGACCTTTATTTATTGGTCTCCGGCGCTTACCGCGTACCCACCTTGCCATAATATCAATAAAGTCTATTTTAGTAATCGACATTATTAACATTATCGAGATAGCATTCGCTCTTCCATTCCGCTCAATGCGGAAATGGTTCGCCACAGATCGTGTTTTCAGTGGTTTACGGAATGGCTGCGGGTTTCTACCCCGGGGACAAGAGTGCATCGAATTGCAGTTCGGAGAACGAAGGGATGCCCACGAAATGCTTTTCTCAGGATTGTCGATTGCCTGCGAGACATTCTCAGCGTACACGGACCGGATTTGTCCGAAGCAGCCAGCTTCGGACAATCTGGCCCAACTGGCGGAGCGTGGGACAGTCTGTCCCGCGAGCTTCTTGTCTCTTCGCAAGATTGGACTGTGTAATCAATGGCCTGCGCAGCTATCCCGTCTGGCGCGATAAGTGCTTCTATGAAAACCGTCAAGGCCGATCGGTTTGTTGAGATCGCCCAGGATGTCCAAGGATCTGGAGGGCAAGAACCTTTCCGACTTGGTGGACGTGATCGTGCAATTTCAGCAGACGCCAACCCGGGTGCACGTCGGCAAAGTGCAAGGTTGGGATGGGTTAAAGGCGGAACATTTCGCCGTGCGAAGCAATAGTAAGGAGCAAGACTGCGATGAAACCAAATTCAAAATGGATAGCGACTTTCACTGGGTTGACGCTGATAGCAGCAGTTGTGGTCTTGAGCTATGCGCTGGTCCATTTGCACCCGATATACCATCTCGAGTACCTGGCATTAGTAGTGAATTGCGGGGCAGGCGTCGAGGCTCACGCGGCCTGGACTGAACAACAGCATGTCCCTCAGTATTCCGTTTGTCTCGATCGCAGCGAACCGGTAGAATCCGCCCGAAGCGCTTCTCATTGCTCCGGCGGCGACTGTGGACGAGAGTCTGCTCCAAGGACGGACGAAATCTACAGCGATAAAGATGCACACCGTTGGCGACTCTAGGCAGGGCCGGAAGCGACAGAAGGGTCTTCGAGGCTAGGAGTTCGGGATCACGGCCTTTGTCACATTGGAATAAGAGCTTTCCTCACCCTGGGCGTTTACCTTAGTTACGACGTAATAGTAAGTCGTTCCGGAGACAACCGAATCGTCTGTATAGTTGGTCGAAGCATCCAGCGCGGTATTAGATATCTGGTAAGGACCTCCGGCGGCAGATCCGCGATACACGTTGTATCCCACCGCCCTTCCGTCTCCGGAATCCCAGGAAAGAGTGACACTGTGGGCGACGGGAGCCACTCCCGTACCGGTCAACTGTTCCACCGTTGGCGAGTCCGCGGCATTGCTGGTGAATCCCGTTTTGCCGGAGGCTTTGCCGGAGGCGTTCGGCGTGAATCGAATCGTGACGGAGAGACTCTGTCCAGCTTTCAGGGTTGCCGGAAGCTTCATCCCGAGGATGGCAAACTCCGAACTCGTCGACCCGTGTGAGGAAATACTTACGGAAGCGCCCGAGGCCGTGAGCTTAGCCGGAAGGGTCTTACTCGATCCTACCGTGACGTTACCGAAATTGAGCGTCGCTGGACTGACCTCCAGTTGCGCGTTGGCGGAGCCGTTCCCCGCGACTTGCATCGCCAGAGAGGAATCCACGGCGTTACTTCTTAGTGTAAGAACGCCGGAGGTATGTCCCAACGCAGTGGGTGCGAAAATAACGGGCAGCAGAAGACTCGCACCGGGCTTAATAGGCGCCGGTAAGGAGAAATCGCCGAATGAAAAAGCGCTTCCTTGGACCGACATGGAGGTGATACGCAGTGTTTTGCTCCCCGTGTTCGAGAGTTGGAAGGAGAAGGACTTGGAATCGCCGATCTGGACTTGGTCGAAGGCATGCCCGCAGGGCCCGCATTGCAACTCCTGTGCCCAGGCGGTAGCTGTCGCCAACCCGCAGAGCAGGCATGCAATTATGACTGGAAGAAAGCATCGCATGGACCGATTTTCGCGAAACGCTCGCTACTGCCGCAAAATCGGAAGTGCATTTATCGAAATACTTAGTCCCAGCTTGGGGCGGGCCGCTGGTTTCGCGCAACCCGCTGGCGTGACCGGCGCGATACTTCGCACAAATTGCGGATCGTTTGTAAGTTACAGATCATCAAGCGTTTTGATCTTCGTAGCTGGGTCGTCACAAGTCTATTAGCGGACCCTCTTGTGTGTACTAACATCTATTTCTTCCCCGCACCCGATGAGCGATACCGGCGCCACGATCATGGCGCCCGGGTTTAATTCCCAGACCCTCTTTTGCAACCGTTGGCAGGAAATGGAGAGTGGTGGAGTTTGAAACCGCACCGCTCCAAACCCGGTACCCCGGGCGGAGATTCGGCCATTGACCGATCGGCCAGTGGCATGATGTTCCGTGGGCCACTGCCTTGGTGCTCGTCCGGCCACTGATTTGATGCACCGCTGACATCTGTTCACCTGGCTCTAACCCTTCCAAACTGGATGATATGCGACTCCCCCAGTCCATCATCCATTCTCTTTTCGCCAGCCCGGTCAACTTACTAACTATCGGTATAACAATCCTGCTCCTCGGGATGGCGCCTATAAGTGCCTACGCAGCTATCACGCAAATCGTGTGCACACCTACGAACCTTCCATTTGGAGCAGTCGTTGTCGGTCAGACCAGAACTTTGCCGGTCACCGTGACAAATACTGGAGCGACAAGTGTAACGATCTCCGGAATGACGGTGGGGAACTCTGAATTCACCACGTCTTCTCTGAGCCTGCCACTGGTATTGCATGCCGGACAGAGTGTGACTCTGAATGTAAGCTTCACTCCAACGGCGATTGGATGGACGGGAGGCGCCATCAAATTCTCCAGGAATGGATCGATCGCTCCTCTCTACCTCGAGGTGGAGGGTTCAGGCCTAAACAGTGCGGCCGTGACGGCTAGTCCCTCAACTGTGTCGTTTGGCCAAGTAGCGATAGGAAGCAGCGCCACCGTGCCAGTCGTGCTGACGAACGCGCGCTCCTGGGCCGTAACTCTCTTGGGCCTCCAGACAATGGGTGCCGGAGTTTCGCTGAGCGGACCCACATTCCCTATGACGCTAGGCGCCGGGCAAAGCGTCACGTTGAATGTTGCCTTTGCCCCACAATCGGCCGGGACAACCGCAGGTAGCCTGTTTGTTTCTGGTCCGGCACTGGCCATACCTCTCATGGGCGTGGGCACGGGAACTGCCGCAGGCCAGTTGAGCATAGCTCCCGCACCCTTGAACTTCGGCACCTTGACGGTGGGAACGACAAAAACTCAACCGCTCACCCTGAGCGCCACGGGCGCAAGTGTCACAGTTTCTTCTGCTAGCAGCAGCAGTTCCCAATTCAGCTTGGAGGGACCTTCATTCCCGCTGACGATCGCCGCAGGTCAAAGTGTGCCGTTCAATGTGGCCTTCACCCCACAAAACAGTGGGACGGTATCTGGCTCTCTCGCATTTGTCAGCAATGCCTCCAACTCGCAAACGCTAGGCCCGAATCCCAGCACGAGCGTTCCACTCTCGGGCACGGGGATGACGCAGGGCACGTTGGCGACAAATCCAGCTGCCCTTACGCTAGGTTCCGTTCAGGTCGGCAACAGCACGAGTTTGTCGGAGACGCTGACCAACACCGGCGGAACCAGCCTCACGATCTCAGCCGCCAGCGCCAGTGGCAGTGGATTCGGTTTGAGCGGACTGTCGTTACCTTTGACCTTGAATGGAGGCCAGAGCACGTCGTTCACGGTACTCTTTTCTCCGACCGCGAGCGGCGCCGCCATCGGCAGCGTAAGCATCACTTCCAACGGTTCGAATTCCACCTGGAGCATTCCGCTCTCCGGAACCGGCGTCACGTCGGGAACGCTGGCTGCAAATCCAACTACCCTTGCGTTCAGCGGCACTCAGCTCGGCAGCAGCACAAGTGTGCCGGAAACGCTGACCAACACCGGCGGAACCAGCCTCACGATCTCAGCCGCCACCGCGAGTGGCATCGGATTCAGTTTGAGCGGAGTGGCCTTGCCTTTGACATTAGCTGTCGGCCAGAGCACATCCTTCACAGTACTCTTTTCTCCGACCGCGAGCGGCGCCACCAGCGGCAGCGTAAGCATCACTTCCAACGGTTCGAATTCCAGCTTGAGCATTCCGCTCTCCGGCACCGGCGTGATGTCGGGAGCGCTGGCTGCAAATTCACCTACCCTTGCATTCAGTAACGTGCAAGTCGGAAACAGCGTGAGCTTGTCGGAAACGCTGACCAACACTGGCGGATCCACAGTCGCCATCTCGCAAGCCAACTTGAGCGTGGCGGGATTTTCCATCAGTGGATTGACCTTGCCTCTCAATCTCACGGCAAACCAAAGCGTGACGTTTACCGCGACCTTTACGCCGACCAGTGCCGGCGCGGCGGGCGGAAGCCTGTCCGTGGCGTCGAACGCATCCAACTCGCTGCTCAATATCGCGCTCTCCGCGACCGGAAGCGCACCGGGTCAGTTGGCGGTGTCCCCCAGCAGTCTCAGCTTTGGCACCGAGGTCGTCGGGTCCAGTTCGTCGCTCAACGGCAGCTTAACCGCCAGCGGAGCCCCGATCACAATCACATCGGCAAGCCTTAGCAACGGAGAATTTGTTCTCTCCGGAATTTCGTTGCCGGCAACGCTTAGCGCCGGTCAGTCCACTCCTTTCACCGTCACTTTTACGCCGCAGGCCAGTGGATCGACCTCCGCTGCTTTGTCATTCTCGAGCAACGCTTCGAGCTCGCCCATCGCACAATCGATGACCGGGACGGGAACGGCGGCTATTCAGCACACCGTCGACCTCACATGGACCGGCACGCCGAACGCCGTCAGTTACAACATCTATCGCGGCAGCGTGTCGGGCGGTCCCTACACGATGATCAACTCCTCAAGCACGACCGCATACGCCGACAACACGGTCGTCTCGGGCCAAACCTACTATTACGTAGCCGCAGCCCTGGATGGCAGTTCGAATGAGAGCGGCTACTCGAATCAAACACAGGCCGTCGTTCCGAATCCGTAGGCGCGATTGCTGGCCGGAGGTTGTGGTCGATACAGCTTGTACCTGAAAACCGATACTTTAGGACCAGTCGGCTTCGCCTCCCGCGGCAGAGTACCCGGTGAGGTGGGCATTGACACCGCACACAAGTTGAAGCAAAGGAAGGTACCTACCGCCAGCCAGAAGCGGGGCGTGGTCCCTCATTATTGCCCCCTGTTGATTGCCTATCGGTTCTCCCCTACCGATCCATTGGCCAGTAGCCGCAAGGCCGAATTCGCGACGGCAAAATCGATGCGGGAGATTGCATTTTCCTGCAACCGTTGCAAAAACTATCATCTTGACAAGCATTTACGAGAAGCAGTTAAATGTCCCAAGTCGGGGCATCCGGGAAAAATTGCTATTCCCCTGAAAGCGATCTGCTAACCGGATGAATGAAATGAGGGAGTCGAGCAATGAGAAATACTACGAGAAAATGGTGGCTGGCAGCTTTACTGATTTGCTGCCTATCTCCTGCGGGATTTGCTAAGACGGATTGCAAGAAGCATCCCAACAACAAGGATTGTAAGTCGTCGGTACCGGAGGGCGGTTCGACCGCGATCTACCTACTCGGAGCGGGGCTCGTATGTTCCGGAGCCATGTTCCTCCGGTCCAGGGTAGCAAAACCCTCGTAATCATCAATTTCAGCCGCCACAAAAACGAGCCCGCTTGGCGAGTGTGATCCACTCGCAGGCAGGCTTTGTTTTGTCTCCGGATCCCGTCTACCCGCTTAATCTATTCAGCTAATGGAGCAGGATGCCTGAATTGCATTCGAAACTCAGTTCGCCGCAAGATCCATAACAGCACCGCCACCACACCCACCGCAATACCAAAGAAAATGATCCCTCCATTGTGATGGAGCTTCCCGTTGAGGAACCCTGGGTCCACTCGAGTACCGAGTTCTGCGATCATAAAGATGCGAAGTCCGTTCTTAGCCACAGACAGCGGAATCGTTGCCACGACGAGCAGAGCTTTCCGCCACCACGAGAGTAGGAACAAATGAGCCAAAACCATCGTGGTGACAACAAGCATCAGACTGGACCGAATACTGCTGCACTCGCGTGCAACTTCGACATCTAGTCCAGGAATAGACAATAAGATTCCGTCCTGTGTCACCGGAACCCCAAACGCCCGAAACGCGATTCGCGCCGCTACCGCGGACTGTTGCTGCAAGAATTCGACGATCCATCGCAAAGCAAACTCGGGGATGGGGACCATCAAGAAAAGAAAGCAGAGAGGAAACAAAAACGACCGAAAGGTTCTTGCTCCAAAACACAATAGAACGCTGGCAATCCACCAGGTCACGAGCGCAAACATACCGACTGAGAGTCGGACACCGCCGGGTGCGGCCACCATCCACCATCTCGCACAAGCACCGACCAGCAATGCTAGAACCAGCAGAGCCGCACCAACGCGAGGGCTCGGCTGCGGTGCGATCTGGAGGGCTTTCGAATCCTGGTGCTTTGCATCGAAGTAAATGAGGGCGGCACTCATGGGGAGAATCAAAAGGATGTGAGTGTAGGCGTCGTTCGACAGCGCCAGCCCCAGCGTTATACCCAAAGGATGCCGCCAGAACAGGATTGACACCGCGCACAGACAAGCGAAGACCAGGGCTCGATTTCGTGGCGTCATGTTACGTTTTGCGTTCCCGTTCAAAGCTTTCATCACCCGCCTAATCCTAGCCATTGCCCGCTGGACTGTAGCTCTGTTTTTCCAATCTAACACTTGCGAAGATGTTTCGTTTTGCAGATCCTCGCAGTGCACGCCGGCGGCGAGCGCTTCTCTTCCACTGAGCGGAATCAGTTCCAGGTGTAGGTTTCCAGGCGGGAACAGGAAGGCTCGCTAGCTACCGTGGCGCGGTAGCCGTCGGCAACCCTGAGGTCTGCCAGAAGCCACTGTTTACCGGCCTCGGTGTTTCCCCGGATTTCTTCCAGCTCAGCATCAAGATCGGGGTGTGTGGTGACGGAAAAATCTGCCAACGGAAAAGAGAGCCCGTCACCTGTAGCCTTCAGGAAGGCTTCTTTACGCGTCCAGCATGCATAGAAGGCCGGTACGTGGAGATGATCTGGTAACGCCCAAAGCCCGGTGCGCTCGCGCAAGGAGAAAAACCGCTCGGCAAGTGCGGCAGTGTCGACGTCGCTGCGGATTTTTTCGATGTCCACACCTAACCGGCGCTCACTGCCAACCGCGATCAGGGCCATGTTTGCCGAGTGGGATACGTTGAACTGGAGCGCGCGGGGGTTCTGCTCGGCTGCGAGCTGCGGCTTACCGCTGGCTAGATATTCAAAACGAATCTCGACAGAGGGAATTAAAAGGTATCCGGAAAGCAGGCTGCGAAGGGCAGAGCGACATCGGGTAAAGTGAGTCCGGTCGTTTTCGAAATGAAATCGGTTTGCGCGCGCGATCTCATCGGGAGATAGAATGCTCGCTTTGACCTCCGCTTTCGCCGGCTCGTCGAGGCGCAGCCTCCAGATGTCAACGCGGCCGCTGGGAAATGCGGGAGGCGCGGGGGCTCGTAACCACGAAGCGTTACGGCCTTGCTCCGGATCGCGTGCTCGAGTGCTCAGTTCTTTCATCTGGCCTGTTCCTGGTCACGATGGTCGAGCGCATTAGTGGCGGTCAGAATCGTATAGCGATCAGACTTGTAATTAGCCAAAATAGCAGTGTCACTTCCATTGAACTGTGATTTCAGGATTGAGTGTGCCATCCTAGATTCATCGATGCCGGTCTCCAGTATTATCATAGCCGTCTACAATGACTGGACGGCGCTTGATTCCTGCCTCCGTTCCCTGTCACAACAACTATCGCAACAAAATGATGGGCCGGATTTTGAAGTCATAGTGGTAGACGACGGTAGCAACGATGATGCCCCGGAAAGGATTCGTCAATGGGCCGACCGTCTCCCATTGACCTTCAGCAGACAATCGCACTCGGGGATTTCCGCTGCCCGAAATCACGGCATTCGGCTTTCCAAAGGGTCGATTTTGCTGTTTGTGGACGCGGACTGCCGATTGCAGCCAAACTGTCTCGCGGCCTTGGCATCAATGGTCGCGGCCTCGCCGCAGCATAACTGTTTTCAACTCCGTCTTATCGGAGACTGCTCCAACTTCGTTGGCAAGACCGAACACCTGCGGCTCACAGCCCTCCAAAATCAACTGCTGCAGGCAAACGGTTGCATACGATACCTGAATACCGCTGGTTTCGCCATTCGACGTTCCAGCGTGCCGATCGATAGAGATCTGTTTGACCCCATTGCACTTCGGGCTGAAGACACTCTTTTGTTAGCGAATCTGATAGAGCACGAGGAACTTCCATTTTTTGTTTCCGACGCGGTTGTACAACATGAAGTTCCACCGTCTCTACTAGAGTGTCTCCGCAAAGATATCCGATCAGCGTTTCTCGAAGGCGGGACCTACGCCCTCATCATTTCAAGAGGCATCAGGATTCGCATGAGTCATCGGGAGCGGGGACACATGCTATGGTCCATGTGGAGGACGTCGAAACTATCTTCGATTAGAAGGTCGGCATGGTTTGGATTAATCGTCAGGCAGTCGCTGAGCCGGATTACCTCTATTACTTACCGATTGCTTTACAGGCGGGCCGGCTCGCAGAGGAATCCTGCCGCGCTAAACTGAAACCTATGAAGGACTGCCGTCAGTTTTACATCGATGGAAAATGGGTCAGCCCAGCCAAGGCCCACGATTATGAAGTCATTAACCCCGCCAGCGAGGATCCTATCGCGACCATCACTTTGGGCGCCGCGGGCGATGTCGACCGAGCCGTAGCCGCTGCTAAGAAGGCATTTGATTCTTACTCGGAGACATCTCTTGATGCTCGCTTGGCATTCCTTCGGCGAATCATTGAAGTTTATCAATCAAAGGCTGGGGAGATGGCAGAGACTATTTCGGAAGAAATGGGCGCTCCCCTATCGCTTTCCCGAAAGGCGCAGGTTCCGGCAGGCCTCGCACACCTCCTGGAGATCGTAAAGGTGCTTGAGCAGTTCCGGTTTGAAGAACTCAAGGGTACGACCCTGATGCGTAAAGAGCCAATCGGGGTCTGTGGACTCATCACTCCCTGGAACTGGCCCATGAACCAGGTTGTCTGCAAAGTGGCGCCGGCGCTCGCAGCGGGATGCACCATGGTGCTTAAGCCTAGCGAGATTGCACCACTCTCCGCTTATCTTTTCGCGCAGATTCTCCACGAAGCGGAGCTTCCTGCCGGGGTTTTCAACTTGGTAAATGGCGATGGGCCCTCGGTTGGATCGGCAATTGCTACGCATCCTGACGTGGCGATGATCTCCTTTACTGGATCCACGCGAGCCGGGGTCGCGGTCGCGTCGGCCGCCGCTCCCACTGTTAAACGGGTCACTCAGGAACTGGGTGGCAAGTCGGCCAACATCATTCTGGAAGATGCCGACCTCGAGAATGCCGTCAAGGAGGGCGTCCAGGCATGCTTTCGCAACACCGGCCAATCTTGCGACTCACCTACTCGCATGCTTGTGCCACGGTCCAGCATGACCGCAGCGGCCACCGCAGCGCTGCAAGCAACTGAAGCCACCAGAGTCGGAGACCCCTTTACCGAAGGCACCCTGATTGGCCCACTGTCCAGTAAGGCCCAGTTTGAGAAGGTGCTGCGCTTGATCAACACGGGTATCGAAGAGGGCGCAACGCTGGTTAGCGGAGGGCTTGGGCGTCCGGATGGCCTCACCAAGGGTTATTTCGTGAAGCCCACTGTATTCAGCCACGTTCGCAACGATATGACCATTGCGCGCGAGGAGATCTTCGGGCCCGTTCTTTGCATCATTCCTTATGACGACGAAGAGGACGCCATTCGCATTGCCAACGACACGCCCTACGGCCTTTCGGGTTATGTGTCGTCGGGAGATCTCGAGCGCGCCCGTCGGGTCGCAAAGCGAATTCGGTCCGGAAATGTGCACATCAACGGAGCGCGGGTGGATTTTGCCGGTTGTTTTGGGGGCTACAAACAGTCGGGCAACGGCCGCGAATGGAGCGTCGCAGGCCTCGAGGAATTCCTGGAACTTAAGGCCGTCTTTGGCTATTCGCCCGTTAGCAAGTAAGGCGCCCGCCTCTCACTTACCTTAACTTCCAATGCCAGGCAGTCTGTCGCGACAATTGGGTGAATCTACCTTTCGGTAGTGGGCTACTTTCTCCAGAGTAGCCCCATTGCCTAACATTTCTGGCCCTTAGGAACATTTCAAACTGGGCTGTAGAATATCGACGGTGCGTTTGAGCATGAGTATCGGGGATAAAAACGGCGAGATTGCGGAGGGTGATACCAATCACTCGGCAATTCAGCTTGCCCTCACCGCGAATGACACCGAAAGCCAGCTCGCTGCTATTTGGCAAAAACTCCTAGGCATCGAGTCCATCGATTTTGACCAGAACTTCTTCGATCTAGGCGGAGACTCATCCCTGGCGGTACGGATGTTCGTCGAAATCGAAAAGATATTTGAAGTTAATTTGCCCTTGGCGACGCTTTACGAAACCCCAACCATTGAAGAGCTTGCCCGGGTTGTTCGCGGCGAGGTAACACCATCCGGCTGGTCGCCGCTCGTTGCTATTCAGCCACAAGGTTCGCGCCCTTCTCTATTTTGTTTCCATGGAGCCGGAGGAAACGTGCTGATCTATCGCGACCTTTCGAGGCATCTAGGATTGGATCAACCGTTCTACGGCTTACAGGCCCAGGGATTGGACGGCAATCTCCCGCTGCTCACCACGATCGAAGATATGGGTGCCCTGTATGTGAAAGAAATAAGAAGAGTCCAGCCGCACGGCCCGTATTTTCTGGCGGGCTACTGCGGTGGAGGCGCGATTGCATACGAGGTGGCCCAGCAATTCCAAGGCGATGGAGAGCGAGTCGCTCTGCTCGCTTTGTTCGATACCATCAACTGGTCCAAGATTCCCATTACGCTCTGGAGCAAGGGGACTTATGCTTGCCAGCGTCTAATGTTCCATGCGGCGATACTGCTGAGCCTCGATCCTGGAGGCGCATCCAAGTTCCTCCGGGAAAAGATAGAGACACTGCGTAGGCGAATTCCGGTGTGGCAGGGAATACTGCTGGGCAAGTTCAGCAGGGCACCCAACAAAGCTGTCTCAACGTCGTTGGTACTGGGACGGATTTGGCGAACGAACGATCAGGCGTGTTGGCATTATTTCCCAAAACCCTACCCGGGCTCGATCACAGACTTTCGACCCACGAAGCAGTATCGGATATTCAACAGGCCAGACCTGAAGTGGGATCGGCTGGCGCAAGGTGGCCAGGAAGTCATCGTTTTGCCCGTCTATCCGGCCGCTATGCTGCACGAGCCATTCGTCAAGCATCTGGCCGCCGCCCTAACGAAGTGCATAGACCGAGCAATGGAGAGCGAAATTCAACGCGGCGTATCCTCTTCATAATTCACTGGGTTCTCCGACGGATCTCGCGGAGCGACTCAAAGGAGACGGTTGTCGTTGACTCCACAAATTGAGGTGGGGTACCGTAATGGTTCCGTAGAACTTTCCGTGCAGCCGCACGAAGCTTCATCATTCCTCCCCTTTTTCCCGGGGCACGGTCCGCACCCTAACGAAGCATTTGTGCCGCATGCTTGGAAAGCGAGGAGTCAAGTGGCAATCGGAAAGGGCTGGTCGAAGACCTGGACATTTTTCGACGAAGAATGGCAGGAGGGCAATATCGGAATCATGGGTCCGCGCACTCACGCTGCCTGGCTTTGCTCGGTGGTGTTTGACGGCGCTAGAGCGTTCGAGGGTGTCACCCCCGATCTTGATCTCCACTGCGCTCGGGTCAATGATTCTGCCAGGAAGCTCTTCCTGAAGCCCGCAGTCTCAACCGAGACCTGGATACAGCTCGCACGCGAAGGGATCAGCCGATTTGAGAAGGACGCCGCGCTGTATATTCGGCCGATGTATTGGGCGGAGAAGGAAGGACCTTGGGTCCAGAACCATGATCCCGAGTCGACGCAATCATGCCTCTGCATATACGAAGCTCCGATGCGCACGCCAAAAGGCTTCTCGGTCACGCTATCTCCCTTCCGGCGTCCAACGCTTGAGAGCATGCCGGTCGATGCCAAGGCTGGCTGTCTTTATCCGAATAATTCCCGTTCGCTGTTTGAGGCGCAGGCTCGGGGCTACGACAATGCGATTGTTTGCGACATGCTAGGCAATGTAGCCGAGCTTGCCACTTCCAACATCTTCATGGCGAAGGATGGCGTTGTCTTTACGCCCGTGGCTAACGGGACATTTCTAGCCGGCATCACGCGGCAACGAGTAATCGCGCTGCTATGCAAAAACGGCATAACAGTGGTCGAGAAGACTCTCACGTATTCAGACTTTGAAACCGCAGATGAGATTTTCGCGACCGGCAACTATTCCAAAGTCGTGCCGGTAACCCGGATCGGCAATCGTATACTCCCATTCGGCCCTATCTATACCAAGGCTCGAGAACTCTATTGGGCTTTCGCACACTCATGATCGGCGGACCATCAACGCGACGTTTCGAGCAACCTCTCGACTCCAATCAGATCCCTGATTTAGAGCGTCGAGGTGTTGCGTAAAGCCGATGCCCACCTCCGCAACGGTCGAGGCGTTAACTCCCATCTGGCAGCGCGTGCTGCAGCTCTCATCTGTAGGCGCCGACGACAACTTCTTCGATCTCGGCGGCGATTCGGCTCTCGCTCTCCAGCTATTCAACGAAATTGGATTGGCGCTCGAGAGAGAATTCCCGCCGGTGATGATCTACCATGCGCCGACGATTGCCGCTCTGGCTGCGCTCCTGGAGCAGCCAGTCGCACCGCGCGTTCCGCCATTGGTGCAACTGAAAGCGGGCTCCAGGGAGCCGCCGGTTTTCATCGCTCACGGGTTAGGCGGCAGCGTCATGGATTTCTTTCAGGTCGTGAAGCATATCCAGACTCCGCACGCGATTCACGGCCTGCAGGCCAAGGGCATCGATGGGGTCGCGGAGCCATTTGATCGTATCGAAGCTATGGCACGATACTCGCTCGATGCCGTCAGGGAGTTACAACCTCACGGACCTTATCTCCTCGTCGGATTCTCACTGGGCGGCCTGGTTACGATGGAAATGGCGCAACAGTTGACCGCGGAGGGAGAAAAAATCGGACTGCTGGCGATGCTCGACTCCTACCCGCATGTGAGTCGCCTGTCACGAGCACAGCGCGTCCGCCTGTCGACCCGGCAAATGTGGCGCCGGGTCGCGGGAAGACTGCAATGGCTCGGCGTCCGCCCACCTTATCAGACCACGGTCGAGGTAGCCCCCTCACCAGCGCTGCAACATTTCCGCGACACATCCCACCTGGCGCTCGAACGTTATCAACCCCGCTTCTATCCCGGGAAGATAAGTTTCGTCCGAGCGGCAATTCCCACGGACTTCCCGGCCGATCCGGCGGCGGTTTGGTTCCCCTTGGCACAGGAATTTGAGGTCGAGACGGTGCCTGGCGACCACCTGGGAATTATGACGACGCATTTCGAAGATCTCGCGTCGAAAATCTCAACCTTGTTGAGGAAGACTTCTTCCGAGTAAAGGGATGAGATCGAGACGGTGGAACTGCGGAAAAGATCCCCGGTTGCGAGCTCCCGTTTGCTCTCACTTCGGCATCTTGGTTATACCGAGGCCGGTTTCACCCGGTTGTGGTTTTGGCGCGGTCATCAGGAAAACAAATCCATCAACGCTATAGTGGACTTTGCCGTCCCCAACCGAAACCGGCTTTACTATTCCTGCCCGGACCTTCTTGATAGCGACTACCAGCTTCGGCAGTTGCGAAGGCTCGCCTACGGGAACGTTGTGGGAGGGCAAGACCATGTGGAGTTGAGGCGCCAGCGCCGCGATTCGCTCTACAGAATGAATGTAGGCGTCGAGATCAGTTTCAGGACGGTACAGCCAGATTGGTCCCGCGTAGAAGTCATCTCCTGTAAATAGGAGTCCATTCTTGCGGTCCAGCAGGCACATCGCATCGGGCGTATGGCCGGGGGTTGAGATCACCTCAAGCACTCGGCCGCCGAGATCCAGGGTGTCGCCATCGTGAATCCAGCGATTGATGTGAAAGGGACGCGTGGCGTACGACTTCGCGTCAAATCCCGCTGGCAACTGTCCGCAGATCGATCCCGAAGCAAGCTCCGCTTGCGCATCGACACTCGATCCCTTCGCGTTGATTCGAGTGAAGCCGGTATCCATTCCATAGATTTCACTGAATTCCCAGTTGTCGCCAACGTGGTCATTATGCGTATGCGAATTCAGGACAACAATAGGCAGAGACGTTAGCGACACGGCCACTCGCTTGATGTCGCCGATGCCGAGGCCGGTATCGAACATGGCGGCCCGCTTCTCGCCCAGGATCAGAAAGGAGATCACTTCCTCAAATTGATGCGGCTCGTAAATCGCAAACACTCCTGGCGCGATTCGGTAGACCTCGAACCAGGGATCTACGGACTGCGTTCGCTCGAGATGTTTATATTCCGGGCGAGGAAGTTGTCGGCACCAGTCCGGAATCGGGCTGTTGTTCGGCGGTTGCGCGACAATAGACGTCGCAGCGGCAGTTAGAGCGAACAGCGCCACTGCAAGGGAGCTCAAATTGTTTGTCCTGCGCAATGCATGAATAGGAGATTATAACTGCGGTCTCCACCTTTGATCCGGCGGACCACAAGCGCACACCTCACCTCATCGAACGTTGGGTATACTCATTGCTTCACTAGAGCCGACCGCCCAAAAACCGCTCGTATCAAACTATGCTCGTATCAACTATGGAAGATTCGAGATGAATGGCGCTGAAAGCCTGATACGCACGCTGGTGGCCGGCGGCATCGAAACCTGCTTTTCGAACCCGGGCACATCGGAAATACACATTGTCGCGGCGCTTGACCGAATCACGGAAATGCGTTGCGTGCTCGGCCTCTTTGAAGGTGTCGTAACCGGAGCGGCAGACGGTTATGCGCGAATGGCGGAGAAACCGGCCTGTACCTTGCTTCACCTCGGCCCCGGCCTGGGCAATGGCCTGGCCAATCTGCACAATGCAAGCCGGGCCCAGGTGCCGATCATCAACTTAGTCGGGCAACACGCGACTTATCACCTATCCTATAACACGCCCCTGACTTCTGACATAGAGGGTATCGCGAGGCCTTACTCCAAGTGGCTGCGCACATCTCGTGCTTCTTCCGACGTCGGTCGCGATGTTGCGGACGCCGTAGTAGCTGCGCGAACGGCGCCAGGGCAGATTGCCACGCTGATCGTCCCCGCCGATGTCGCATGGAGCGAGGGCGGTGCGATCGCGACCGTCCCTTCGCCGCCTAGAGCGCCTTTGCCTGGTGCTCACAGCATCGAGCATGCCGCCGTTATGCTCCGCTCCGGCTTGCGAACCGCGATCCTGATTACAGGAAACGGACTTTATGGCAACGGCCTGGCCACTTCCGGACGCATTGC
>Ga0182024_10001146_pt1 | contig 68637 bp, 65 predicted proteins | sample P32metaG_FD_120480 | JGI IMG/M metagenome (GOLD analysis project Ga0182024, IMG submission 120480) | Permafrost microbial communities from Stordalen Mire, Sweden - P3-2 metaG (Illumina Assembly) | ecosystem: Environmental > Terrestrial > Soil > Wetlands > Permafrost | place: Sweden: Stordalen...
TGTCTTGAACTCACAGGATCCCCGCCGTGGCGGATGAAAAACACGGATCTGCCGTTCGGGATTCGGACGGGGTGAAGCCGGCTTCAGTTCAGATTTTCCGATTTTGTTTTCCGAGCCGCGACCAAAGGGAGCGGTTTAAAAGTTCCGAGCCGCGACCAAAGGGAGCGGTTATAAAAATGTTGACGATGTGCCGCAGGCGATTTTGTCGCCTGCCAATGAGAGTTTTTGTGACCTTATGTTGTTGACGTAATAAATATCGGCCCTTGTGGCGCAGGCTATCGAGCGCGCAGGCCGTTGGTGCCGTTGCGCGCGATTGAAAATGATCGCAGGCCGTTGGTGCCGTTGCGCGCGATTGAAAATGATCGCAGGCCGCTCGTGCCTTGCGCGCGATCCATAATGAGCGCAGGCCGCTCGTGCCGTTGCGCGCGATTCATGTCACCTGCTAATGAGACTTTTCGCGGAGTGGCTGTCTGCCGCTTCGCGGGCAGCTCCTACGGCCAGAAAATCCGAAGTCTTACAAAATCGGTACGAAATCGGTCACGCTCGATGATGAGTTCGGCAAGGATCTGGAAGAGATCATCCAAAGTCATCCGGAACCACTTGCTTCGCGATGGGAGTGATCTTAGACGCGAACTTTCTTTCGCGCCTCACAAGTTGAGCGTCGGGTAGGAAATTGAGAGCACCGCTCCTTTTAGTCGCGGCTCGGAACTACGCGCGCCAGGCGAGGAGATCGTCCGCGAGTCTACGCATTAATCGCACCAGATCCTGAAGGTCCTTCTTGTTCCAGTTTGCGAGCACCTCGGCGGCCAACCTCTCGCGCGCCTGGTCCAGGGCGGCGGCCATGGTGCGGCCCTTCGCGGTGATCACGGCCGCGTGGACGCGCTTGTCGGTCTTGGAGGCATGACGAGCGATAAGCCCGAGGCTTTCAAGCTTCGCCACCTGACGGCTGACGGTCGTGTAATCCCGCCCGGCCAGCTCGGCGAGCTCCACCACACCGATGGGGCCATGACGCTCGATTCCCATGAGAAGAGGAAAGAGCGCGCGATCGAGAGAAATGCCGGCTTCCTGAATGAGCGCTGTGTCGCGCCGCGGCGTGTTCATGAAGCCCACCAGGTCGATGAGGGTGTTGTGCAGTTGGAGAATTTCTTTGCTCATGGGCGTGGTGGCCGTGGTGTGCGCCACCGTGGTGTGCGCTATTGACAGGATAACAACAGTATGTGTATAGTACACAATGTGTATGATACACAGATCGTGACGTGGCAATAGAAAGGAACCAGCACGAATGAAAGCCGCAATCGTATTGGAAATGGGCAAAGCGCCCGTCTATGGGGATTTCAAAGAGCCGGTTGCCGGGAATGGCGAAGTTCGCATCCACGTCACCGCGGCCGCGCTCAGTAACGTTGTAAGAAGCCGCGCCTCCGGAACGCACTATAGCTCCTCCGGGGACTTGCCGTTCGTGGTGGGGATCGATGGCGTGGGCCGCCTGGATGACGGCCGCCGCGTGTACTTCGTGCTTCCGAGGCCGCCGCTTGGCAGCATGTCGGAAAGGACGGCAGTGAGGTCCGGGCAATGCGTCGCGTTACCGGATGGCCTCGACGACGTGACGGCCGCCGCGATCGCCAACCCGGGAATGTCGGCGTGGGCTGCCTTGAAGGAGCGGGCGAAACTCGCGGCCGGTGAAACGGTGCTGGTGAACGGCGCTACGGGCACAGCCGGCCGCCTGGCAGTCCAGATCGCGAAATACATGGGCGCGAAGAAGGTGATCGCGACGGGCCGGAATATCGAAGCTCTGAAGTCGCTTGCGGGCATCGGGGACCTCGGGGCCGATGTGACGATTCCTCTGGTTGAGGATGGAGACGCGCTGGAAGAAGTTTTTCAGGGGCAGTTTGCGGACGGTGTGGATGTGGTTATCGATTACCTGTGGGGGCCCAGCGCCGAACGGCTGATCATCGCGGGGGCGAAAGCCGGGAAAGATGCGGTGCCGATCCGCTTCGTCCAGGTCGGCGCCGCCAGTGCGCCCGACATCACGCTGCCGAGCGCGGCGCTTCGCTCTTCCGCGATAGATCTGATGGGAAGCGGCATCGGCAGTATCCCGGTGGATCGTCTTGTGAAATCGATTGACGACTTGCTGCTAGCGACGGTGCCGGGCGGTTTTGAGATCGCTACGAAAACCATCCCACTCGCCGCAGTCGAAGAGACCTGGACGTCGGCTGGAAATATGCCTCGCACGGTGTTCCAGGTGGCATGAGGGCACGTTCAAACAAGCGCTCGATTCTGTGGCGTCACAAGTTGAGCGCCGGTAGCAAGTTGAACGTACCGCTCCTTTTAGTCGCGGCTCGGAAACATAGTCGCGGCTCGGAAAGAAGGTCGCGGAAAGACCTACGGCTCTTTCGGAGTCTCCGCGATGGTGCCGCCCAGGCCCGCATAGGTGTCTTTCACTTTGATCACCTTGGGGCCCCCGAACGTCACGAACGTGATGCGGCCGGGAGGCGTCCCGTAAATCCAATCCTCGATCTCGACTCCGTCCTTGGTCTCGCGCGATTTTCGCACCGGCCGGCCCAGGGCGAGAAGAACCTGGTCGCGATCCATCCCCACGATCGCCTTCTTTTCCGTGATCGCTATTTTGACTTCGGGAGGCACCGTGTCGATATACTGCTCGGTCACCCTGCTCCCTTCGAACTCGAGCACGGGCGCCATGATCTTCTTGACGTCGGCCGAGGTCAGCTCACCGATCGGCGCGAAAAATCGCAGCGCGATGGTGGTCCCGCCGGGCGCGGTGGATTGCTGGCCGCCGTTGACGGGCTGCATCCCGCCGCCGCCGGCGCCGGTCATGCCGATGGACAGGTGATCCTTCCACCCTCCCTTGGCGCGGGTGCCGTTGTTAATTTGCAGAATGATCGAGTCTCCTAGAATCTCGACTTTGGTGATCTGCACCAGGTCGCCGACGCGGCCGGCGGGGCCGTTTTGCTTACCGACGTCGGCCCAATACTTCTGGTCCCAGGTTCCGTCGGATCGAAAATCGAGGGGCTTGGCGGATCGCGGCAGGGGAGCTTTCACCTTGGCATATTCGGCGCTGAGGCCGCGCAGAATTTCCACGCGCTGGTCGTCGGTGAGTTTTTTCTGGTCGGCGCGGAGCGGCGCAGGGCCAAGCGTTGTCAGGGCGATCAAAGCAGCGCCGATCCACGCAGCGGCGATCAGTACTGCAACGGCGCCAGTGTATAACCGCGAGAAAGAACCGGTCATAAAATTACCTCACAGTTCCGTCGAACAACACCCGATCCTACGCGCGCCCTAACGGGCGCGCCTCAAAGTCGCACGCGCGCGCCCTAACGGGCGCGCCTCGAAACCGGCACGCACTCCCTAATGGTCGCGCCTCGAAACCGTTTAAACCGCTCCCTTTGGTCACGGCTCGGTTGGTCACGGCTCGGTTGGTCGCGGCTCGTTGGTCGCGGCTTCTTCGGGATCGACAAAAACCCGATGCACCACTACGCCCAGCACGATCACGATCAGCGTCACCGACAGGCTGCCTTCCGGTCCATACCCGCCTCCGCTCCACAGACCGCCCACGCTCCAGTGCAGAGCGTATCCGGTCACACCTATTGTAAACCCGCTCAGGTTCGCGCCGAGCAGGGGTAACGCCAGGTTCCATCCGTAATGCAGGCCGATGGGCAGCCAGAGCGCGCGGGTGCGAATGTAGGCGAAACCCAGGAGGAGTCCCCACAGCATGGTGTTGAGGATGCCGAGCGTGTTGGCGTTTTCATTGCCGATGTGAGCGAGGCCGAACAGCACCGCCGCGGGAAGAATGGTGGCCCACGCGCCGATGGACCGGATCAGCAACTGGAAGGCGTATCCGTGAAACAGCATCTCCTCGCCGGCTGCTCCGAACAGCAGCACGACGGCGATGAAAGCGACGCTGGACAAGCGGTGCTCGACACTGGGGGCGGGTTCGAATCGCGCGACACCGGCGGCCACCGGTGCGACCACGATCGCCACGGCCGCAGCGGCGGCGAATCCGATGCCCTGCAGAAATTCACGCAACGATGTGGTGGTCCATGCGAGGCCGAGGTCGGAGAGGCGTCCGCGTTCGTAGATGCGCACCACGATCGCGTTGGCGACGGCGGCGGAGGCGAACGTGGCCATGGCCGCGGTCACCACCAGGCTGTCTACCAAGGACTGGATGAACCAGGGGAATACCAGCATCCCCATGTAACCGATCAGAACGAACAAGGCTACGCGCAGCAGGATGCCGATTTTAGTGGGTTTGGATTGATTCAGCCGGTTGGTAGGTTGATCCAGGGGGTTGGTCTGATCCATGTGTTTGGTGGACATGTCGCGGCTCGTAAGACGAAGCGCTCCTTAACGGTCGCGGCTCTTAACCGCTCCTTCTAGTCGCGGCTCGTAAAACCTAGTCGCGGCTCGTAAAACCTAGTCGCGGCTCGTAAAACCTCATGAGGACACAATCAATCGCCGCAAGACGACGATCGCGGCGGCGGTCACTAGCAGGCACAGCGCGGTCCCCGATAGTTCCACGTCCGGCAGCCATCGCGACCGGAAGAAAAACAGCAGCAGCAGACCCAGGAAAATGACTCGCAAGACCATCCTCGCGGCGCCTTTCGGCAGCATCAATCCGACCACTGCGGCGATCGCGGCCAGCGCCAACGATCCCGAAATCCCTAGCGCCGCGGCCTCTGTCAGCGAAACGAAATCGGGAGCCAGGAACACACGGGCGTGGGTCATAAAGATAGTCATGAAGCCGGCGAGCAGAATCGCGATCGTCATGGCTTCTCCATACAACACCGCCACGGCGATCCGCGCCAAGGCTTCGCTCATGGAGCCGGGCCGGTCGACCGCGAAACCCTGCGCCGCTGCCGGGGCCGCGAACAGCACACCCAAACAGGAGTAGGCTGCGATCGTCACGGGATCGAGAAACTGGAACCCGAGCCACCAGGGTAGGAAGACCCCGAAGACTACCACTACAGCGATATGGACCAGGATTGCCTGGAGCGGCTCCGTTTTGAGACCGAGACGCGAGCGTAACCCTTGTCCTTCCCGTCCGATGTGATAGGAGAGGTTCTCCAGCATGCGTGCACGTAAGCTCATGGTACCAACCCTGGTCTGGTAACATGTGGCGTAACATGGATAAGGAGCGCCCTAGCGCGGACGTAAGGCGAATTTGTCTAGGGCCGGCGCGCTAATCAATCCAATTGAGAGCGCCGATGGATCAGGTAGATATGATGGACAGACGAGTTGAACCCAGGATGCTTTGCGCGGACCTGGTGGACGTCCAATGGCGGGATCAGGTGGGCAGGACTCGGCGCGGGGTCGCGAACCTGGAAGACATCTCGCTCTCAGGCGCATGCCTGCAAGTGGACCGCCCGGTGCCGTTGGGCACCCCGTTCCGGATCAGCTACCCGAATGGCGAGCTGATGGGCAAGGTGAAATATTGCGTATTTCGCGAGATCGGCTATTTCCTGGGAATCGAGTTCGAAGCGGGCACACGCTGGTCGCAACGGCATTTCCGGCCGCAGCACTTGCTGGATCCCCGCCGGCTGGTGACGCGGGCCACCAATCGGCTGAAGGCTGAAATTCCTCCGGCGACGGCGTAGGTCAGGCGTAAGTTAAGGACGAAACGCGCTCCCTGACGGTCGCATTGGGACCGGAACGCACTCCCTAACGGGACGCATTGGGATCGGAACGCACTCCCTAACGGGACGCATTGGGACCGGAACGCACTCCCTAACGGGACGCATTGGGACCGGAACGCACTCCCTAACGGTCGTGCCTCATTACTCCGCGAGCGTCGCGGCGATTCGACGTGGGTCGAGACGCCAGACGACCCCTTGCCTCAGGTTCGATAACCACACCGCGCCTCCGGCCGCGCGGATGGCGTCGCCTCCGTCACCCACGAATTGCTGAACCACCTTGCCCGACTTCGGATCGATCTTCGAAATCGGAAATCCGAACGAGGATACCCAGATGGCGCCCTCACCGGCCGCGATATCGCCGCCGCTGCCGGGCACGCCTACCTCGATGGTCGCCACAACCGCCATCGTTTTCGGATCGATTTTGACGACGTTGCCTTCTCCTTGGCACAGCACCCACACGGCGCCTTCGCCCACGGTGAGGAACCTGGGTTGAGTAATGGGCTGCGTGCCGGCTGGCTGCGCGCCGGGCGGCGGAGAATCGAGCTGCCGTGCATCAAGCCTGAGGCGATTCGTCACCAGGTTGGTCACCGGATCGACCCGCAGCACCTGATTCGCCTGCGTGCAGGTGACCCACAGTGCAGCGTCGGGACCAGGCGGGCCAAACGCGACGGTGAAACATCCGGCAGGCAAACGCACCTCGGCGACAATCGTGTTCTTGTCCGGATCGAGGCGGGACAGCGTGCTCTTCGAGTCGGTCAGTAGCCAGACGCTATCGGCGGTGACGGCGAGCCCACCTTCAGAATTCGCGACGCCGGCGGGAATGGTCGCGGTGATCTTGGCGGTCTTCAGATCCACGCGGGCGAGCGACTGATCGCCGCACGTGGGAACCCACAGGCTGCCGAATCCGATCGCCAGTCCGGAGCAGGGCCGGTTCAACCCGGTGACCGTGTCGGCAATCTTGTTGGTTTTCGGATCGATGCGCGTGACGGTGTTCTTGGGCGCGTTCGAAATCCAGATGGATTCGCCGACGGCGATCCAATCCGGGGCGCCAGGGACGGGGAATTCGTAGTCGGGTTTGAGGCTCGCGAAGGGAATCTGGACGCCGGGAGTTTTGACGCCCGGTTTGGGCGGTCGCGGGGGGCGCTGAGTGGGTGGCGTCGCGGGCTGCTGCGCGAAGGCTGACGCCGCCAGCAGGATCGCCAGAGCCGCGCGGCGAATCATGTTGTGTTTCATGGGCGCGGGGCTCTGGAAAAATAAGCGCATGTAAAAGTTCTCGACCTTGATTCGGTCCGCGGACAGTGGGCGGGCAAGCACGGAGGAACGCGCTCCCTTACGGTCGCGCCTCACTTGGCCGAGAGACTCAGTATATCGCTGACGCGGCGGATCGGCAGGCGACAAGATCGCCCGCCCCACAAGTCGATCAACGCTGGGCGACGCGCGCGGCGTTTTTATGAACAATGCCGCCCTTCATCACGAATACGACCCGCCGAACAGCCGTGATGTCTTTCAGGGGATCGCCATCCAACGCAATGATGTCCGCTTCGAGACCGGGCGCGATCGAGCCGATCCGATCCGCCATGCCCAGCGCTTCGGCGTTCAGGGAATTGGCGGAGACCATGGCCGCCATAGGGTCCACTCCGGCGTCGCGCACGCGGTAAACGAAATCCTCCGCGTTGCGGCCATGCGCGCCCGCGACGGCGTCCGTGCCGTAAACAATCTTCAGCCCCGGGACGCGCAGCGCGCGCTTGATCAATTCCTGATGCTCCGGGATCAACGCCGGCATCGCAGCGAATCCCTCTTCGGTGTAGTAGGGCGGGGCGAGATATTTTTCCTTGAAGTGGAGATAGGTTTCGAGCAGCAACCCCGCCTGCGGATCAAGATACGTTCCGCGTTCGGCCATCAATCTGAGATCGTCTTCCGACGCCCCCAAGCCGTGCTCGATTTCCGTGCAGCCGGCTAGAGTCGCCGCGCGGACAGCATCCCGATAAGCGTGCACCAGGGTTCGCAGGCCCTGCTTTTTGGCCTCATCGCAGGCCGCGTTCAATTGCTCCTGCGACATGGTCATCGTTCCCTGGCGCATGCCGCCCGACGCGAAGATTTTGATCAGGTCCGCTCCGGCTTCCTTTTGCTTCCGCACGAACGCGCGGATTTCATCGGGCGTCCCGGTCTTCTCGCCTTGCCCAAACAGCGGCTCGACGGCTGTCAGGATGCGCGGACCAGGAAGCGCGCCCTTGGCGAGCGCCTCGCGCAACGGAACGTCGGCGGAGGAGCCCACGCTTTGGATGGTGGTGAAGCCGGCCATCAGAGTCGCAAAGGCATTGGAGGCCGCGGCGTACGCGGCTTCCTGCGTGGTTCCTCCCTGGCCCGCGTTTTTTCCGTCGGGGCCGAAACTCCAGGTGATGTGCACGTGCGCGTCGATCCAACCCGGCAGCACGGTCAGGCCGCGCAGGTCGTAAGTGACCGGTCCGGCTTTGGCGGCATTCCCGGAAAAGACCTCGACAATCTTCGAACCTTCGATCGCGATGCGCGTGTCATGCAGCACACGGCCTTTGCCGTCGAGCACGGAGCTCGCGGCGATCACGATTCGGTTTCGGGCAGGCGTTTGTGAGGGCATTGGTTGCGCGAGCGCGCCGGCAGAAAGGATAGCGATACTGAGAGCGACGGTCGCGGCGCGCATGATTGATTTTCTCTCATCATCCTTATTGTTGGGCTCGGCTTTCATTTCGAGCGCGCTGACGCCCGGCCGCTCACGGATGAGCAGAGCAAGAGTGTCGACATAGCACGCTTAGGAGGATGTTGAAGAGTGCGTTCTACGTGCCGCTCCCTCACGGTCGCGGTTCTGTTAAGAAAATGTCGACATGAATGTCGACACGGCACGCTGAAGCGTGCGCCACACATGAAGCGTGCGCCACGTGGCGGCGATCAAGTATCCTAATCGAATGCGGAAGCCCTCATTCGATCCCGGGCTGACGCAGCAAGTCACCGGCGATCTTCGCCGCGCGATCAACAAAGACGGCAGCTTCAACGTCGATCGCCAGGGAGTGACGTGGCGCAACATTCATCCCTATCTGCATCTGATCAACACTGGATGGGGCAATTTTCTGGGACTGGTTTTACTAGCTTACCTGGCTGTGAATACCGTGTTCGCGCTGCTCTACTTCGCACTCGGGCCCGGGCACATTCAGGGCGACACCGCGCCCACGGCGATGGGCCAGTTCCTCAACGATTTTTTCTTCAGCTCGCACACACTCACCACCGTCGGCTATGGAAATCTGGCTCCGGCGAGCGTCGCCGCGAACACAATCGCCTCTTTCGAATCGCTGGTGGGATTGATGGGATTCGCGCTCGCCACCGGCGTGCTGTTCGGGCGCGTGTCGCGGCCGTCGGCGAAGATCGGGTTTAGCGAAAACATTCTGGCGGCGCCTTACGAGGAAGGGACCAGTCTGCAATTCCGCATCGTCAATCTCCGCCCGAATGTGCTGATCGAGCTGAGCGCGAACGTCATGCTGATGACCGTCGAGAACGGCGCCCGTCAGTACAAGGAATTGACCCTCGAACGCAGCAGCATCTACTTTTTCGCGCTGACGTGGACCATCGTCCATCCCATCGACGAGTCCAGTCCCTTGCTTGGCAAAACCGCCGCCGATCTCGCCGCGCTGCAGGCGGAAGTGCTGATTCTGATCAAGGGCTTCGACGATACCTTCAGCCAGACCGTGAATTCGCGCTATTCGTATCGATTCGACGAGATGGTGTGGGGCGCGAAATTCGACCCGGCATTTCACATCGATGAGAATGGCAGCATGGTGCTCGACGTGAACGACGTGGGGAAATTTACTCGGGTTGATTCCATCGCCGCCACGGGTGGCGGCCCCGCATCGACGTAATGGAGAGACGTGATTGCGAGGCGTGATTGGGATACGATGAGCACTGCTGTTGCAGACCGTTCTCCCGGGAGGGTGCCAAATGCCGAAGCCACTGAAAATACTTGTCATCGACGTCGGCGGCACGCACATCAAGGCCATCGCCACCGGCCACAGGACCAGAATACGATTCGCCTCCGGTCCGACTATGACGCCCGCGCGCATGGTGAAAGGGGTCCTCAAGGCCACCGAGAGTTGGGAATACGACCTCGTCTCCATCGGTTACCCCGGACCCGTCGTCGACGGACAGCCGGCGCGAAATCCTTACAATCTAGGCGGTGGCTGGGTTCGTTTCGATTTTCAAAAGGCGTTCGGGCGCCCGGTCAGGATTCTGAACGACGCCGCCATGCAGGCCCTGGGCAGTTACGACGGAGGCCGTATGTTGTTTCTCGGCCTGGGCACCGGGCTGGGTTCGGCGATGATCGCCGGCGGCTCGCTCGATCCGCTGGAACTGGCGCACCTGCCTTACCGCGGCGGACGCACATACGAGGAATACGCTGGAATCGGCGGTCTCAAGCGGCTGGGCCTGCGGCGCTGGCGGAAGCATGTGCGCAAAATCGCGGTGACGTTGAAAAACGCGCTGCAAATGGACTACGTGGTACTGGGCGGAGGCAACGCGAAGAAAGCCGGCAAGCTTCCGCCTGACGTTCGTTTGGGCGCCAATACCAATGCGTTCGTCGGAGGGTTCCGGTTGTGGCAGAAACGCCCGGAACACAAAAGCCTCATGGCCCGCAACCGGCGCGGCACGAAGATCGCGACGACGATTTAGAGAGCACCGTATAAGCGAGCCCCCGTAGGGCGATCTGCTAGCATCGAATTGATGCCAGCGAAAGTTACCATCTTCAATAACGGCTCGATTCGCGTGGAAGGCGAGTTCACCGTTCACGATTCCGACGGCAATCCATTCGGCCTCGGCGGGCGAACCGTGATCGGGCTGTGCCGCTGCGGAGAGTCGGCCAACAAGCCCTTCTGTGACGGGTCGCACAAGCGGGTCGGATTCGAATCAGTGTGTCCCGCGCGCGAGCTTCCGCCTCCCGCGCCGAAACCGTGAATCTCGATTTCGCAGGCCAACGCACTCCCTCACGGTCGCGCCTCATAACCGCTCCCTATGGTCGCGGCTCGTGAAGGCACGCACTCCCTAACGGTCGTGCCTCAATAACGGTCGCGCCTCACGGCTTCACAGCCACTTCTTCTCGCCCCACAGCTTAAGCCCCGCTTCGATCAAACGCCGGAGTTCGGCCAGCAGTTCCTTGTCCGGCTCGGTCTTGAAGTTGAAGCAGGCCTTGCCCTGCATTCGCTTCTTCAATTCCGGGGAGATGGTGTTGAGGAGCACCGGATTCATGTACAGCGGCAACAAATGAAAGCTCACATACGCCTTGCCGACTCGAACGGATGCGAACCACATCGGATGCCCTTTGTGCTGCGGAAAAGGCGACGGGGACTTGGTGACCAGGTTGTACTCCACCGGCGTGTCCGTCTTGACGGCCAGGCGCTTGACGTATTTCCCGAGCGGCGTTTTCAGAGCGGCGAAAACAGCAGAAAAATCAGCAGCCATGGGAGACAGTTTACTTCAGAGTTCGTTGCAAGCGCGGACAGCGAGCTCTGTCCGCCACCGTTCTTTTCTTGGGGACCTCGCGTCACTGTCATTCATACCTGAGCGCGACCAGTGGATCCACTTTGGTGGCCCGCCGCGCCGGCACCACGCAGGCGAGCGCCGTCACCGCCATCAGCACCAGCGCCATCGCGACGAAGGTCATCGGATCGAACGAGCTGACGCCGAACAGCAATCCGCGAATCAATCCCGTGAGCGCCAGCGCGCCGGCCGCTCCCGCCGCGACGCCGATCAAAGCGAGCCCCAGCGCCTGACCCAGGACCAGTTTCACGACGTCGCCCCGCTCCGCACCCATCGCCATGCGAATACCGAATTCGTTGGTGCGCCGCGTGACCGAATACGAAATCACGCCGTACAGCCCCACCGCTGCCAGCAACAGCGCCGTCGACGAGAACAGGCCCAGCAGCGTGGTGAGGAAACGCGGGCGCGATCGTGCGCCGGCCATCACTTCATCCATGGTTTTCACTTGCGAAAGCGGCAGCGACGGATCCACATCGCGAATCGCGGCGCGGACCGCCGAAATCAGCGATTGCGGATCGCGCGATGTGTGCGCGGCAAAATAGATGGTGCGCGTCACGAATCCCCCCTGTTGATAAGGGAGAAAAATCTCGGTACCCGCCGGTTTATCCAGGGCCGCGTTCTTGACATCCTCCACTACGCCGACGATGGTTCGCCAGGGGGCATCCGATCCGGTCTGGGGCTTAATCCGATGGCCGATGGGGCTCTCGGTTCCGTAATAGGTTCGCGCGATGGTTTGATTGATCACCACCGTGGGGGCCGAATTCCCGGTATCGCGCGCGTCGAGGAATCGACCCTCCATCAGTCGAGTGCCCATGGTCTCGAAGAATCGATCGCCCACGATCTGCCAGTAATCGATATTGTTGCCGGGTCCGCCTGGAACCGGCGTGAAATTCTCGATGATGGTGTCGTTCGCGTTGATGGACCGCTCCGGCGGCAGGCCGAACATGGCGGTCGACGAATCGAGGCCGGGAATCTCCGACACTTTCTGTTGCGCCGATTTCCAGAAGCGCACCAGGGCGGGATCGTTCGGATAAACCGAGGCCGGCAGATTCACGCGCAGCGTGAGTAACCCCTCCGGCCGGAATCCGGCGTGAACCTCGCTCAGCTTCCAGAATGCGCGAATCATCAGCCCGGTCCCGATCAGAAGGATCAGCGCCAGAGCCAGTTCGCTTGCCACCAACGCCCCACGGAAGCGATTCGATGCGACGGAGCCAGTCGCCCGGCCGCCCGCGGCTTTGAGCGCGTCGTGCAGCGTTCCTGTCGCGATCTGCGCCAGCGGCGCGAATCCGAACAGCAAGGCCGTCAGCAGCGATACGCCCAGCGTCATCACCAGAACGGTGGGGTCGATGCTCACTTCCGACGCACGCGGAATGCTCGCCTTGCCCGCCGCGACCATTACCTTCAACCCCACCACCGCGAGGCCCAGCCCGAGTCCCGCGCCGGCCAGCGACAGCAGCAATCCTTCCGCGGTGAACTGCCGGATCAGTTGTCCCAAGCCCGCGCCCAAAGCCTTCCGAATCGCGATTTCGCGCTGCCGTGCTTCCGCGCGCGCGAGCAACAGATTCGCGACGTTCACGCACGCGATCAGCAACACGAATGCGACCGCGCCCATCAACGTCCACAACGCCGGCTTGATGGTTCGGGTCACCTCATCGTGCAGCGCGTAGCTGACGACGGGATGAAAGTCGCGTGCGAACGGATGGTTTTTCGCACCGACACGCGCCACCGATTGGTCCACGTGGCGATCGATTTCGTCTTGCGCGTGCTTCATGGAAACGCCCGGCTTCAATCGCCCGATCAGATACAAAAAGTGACTCCCGCGATTCTGCGGATTGGGAGGTGGAAGTTGGAATGGCTGCCACACCTCGGGCGCATCTATCTCGCCCGGCGGAAACGTGAATGCCGATGGCATCACTCCCGCGATGTTCGCGTTCCGCCCGTTGATCTGGATCACGCGGCCGACCACGGAGCGATCACTCGCGAACGCACGTTGCCACAAGCCCTCGGAGATCACCACTACCAGCGGCGCCCCGGGAACATCGTCCTGCGGAGTGATCGATCGCCCGATGATGGGCGGCACTCCCAGCGTCGGGAACAGCCCGCCTGTCACGCTGCAACTGGTCACGCGAATCGGCTCGGCTGCGCCCCCCAGGTTCACGCCGCCGGTCGACCAGGCGTCCATCGATTCCCAGGAATCCAGCTCGTGCGACAGCTCGTAATATTCCGGCGGCGACGTCCAGAATCGCCGCAATCCACCGTTGGGGAATTTCGGAAATTCGGTGTAGAGGCGCACCAGGCGGTCCGGTTCGCGATAGCCCAGCGGCCGCAGCAGCACCGCGTGCACCACGCTGAAGATCGCCGTGGTTCCGCCGATTCCCAAGGCTAGACAGATAATCGCCGCCGCCGTGAACCCGGGGGTCGCGGCCAGCGCCCGCACGCCGTAACGAAGGTCTTTCAGAAATGTGAACACGGAGGACTCCCTTGGATTACATACGTCCGTCCACTTAAATAGTTACGCGTCCGTATTCGAGAAAGATGAATCGTCAGGTGTCCGATTTTGGAATTACCGCGCCTTCGCGTCTTCTCCCGCCGGCGCCTCTTCGTGGATCTCATAACTGGTCACGATCTCGACCGTAGGCCGCAAGGTCGCGGCGACGCTGCAATATTTGTTGATCGAGATATCGATGGCCTTTTTGACTGCGTCCTCTGAGATCGCGCGGCCGCGCAGAATGTGGCGTACTTCCATCCGCCGAAAACTGCGCGGGTACTCCTCGCGTCGCTCGCCGTGAACCTCGATCCGATAGTCGGTGATCTGCTGCCGTTTCTTGTGGAGCACCGAAATCACGTCCGTGCCGGTGCAGCCGCCCAGGGCAATCAGCAAAAGCTCCAGAGGTCCCGGCGCGCTGGACCGTTCGCCGTTCACATCGAGCGTGACAGCGTGCCCGCTGGGCGGAACCGCGACGAAGTAATCGTTGCCGGCGTAGTGGATGGTCGCATTGGCGTTAGTCATCGTTCACCAGTTTAAGTCACGCCTGACGCGTCGCCTTAACGAGCCGCGACTGGAAGGAGCGGTTAAAAACGTTCTTGTTTCTAGAAGGGTTTCCCCGGGCCCAGTCACTGTGAAGGCGGGCGGCCACGGCGCTAAGAACAGAAAAGCTGTGGAAGGACAACTTCTAACCGCTCCTTCCAGTCGCGGCTCGTTCGGACAATGGTCCGCACCACGTTAGACTAGGAACTTCATGCCCGAGAAGATTTCGCTCGCCGATATTCAGACCGCGCGCCAGCGCATCGCGCCTTGCGTCCGCAGGACTCCGCTGACGCCCAGCACGACACTCAGCGAGCGGTTGAAGACGAACGTGTACGTGAAGCTCGAAATCTTTCAGAAGACCGGCTCGTTCAAAGTCCGCGGCGCGTTCAACAAGGCGCTGAGCCTGCGGCCGGAGGAGCGTGGCCGCGGAATCGTAGCGGTGAGCGGCGGCAATCACGCGCAGGCCACCGCTTATGTGGCGCGCGCTCTCGGCCTGAAAGCTCTGATCCTGATGCCGGAATCGACGCCGCGCAATTACGTGGATGCGACCCGCGGATACGGCGCGGAGATCAAATTCGCCGCGAACGCCAGCGCCGCCTTTGCCGAGGTCGCCCAGTTCGAACGCGATGGTTGGGCCTACATCCATCCCTTCGACGATCCGCTGGTGATGGCGGGCCAGGGCACAGTCGGCCTCGAGATTCTTGACGATGTGCCGCAGGTCACTGACGTGATCATCAGCATCGGCGGCGGCGGATTCATGGGCGGCGTCGCCACGGCGGTGAAAGCGCTGAAGCCCTCCGTGCGGGTGTGGGGCGTGGAAACCGAGGGCGCGGATTGCATGTCGAAATCGCTCGCGGCGGGGAAGATCGTAACTCTCGAAACCATCACCTCAGTGGCGCGCACGCTGGGGGCGCCTGCGCCATCTGAGCGGACTCTCGAGATGGCCAGGCAGCTTTTAGAAAGCGTGACGGTGGTGCCGGATCGCGAGGCCGTCGCCGCAATGAAGGTGATTTTGGAACGGCTGAAGGTTCTGACGGAGCCTGCCGCATCGTGTACGCTGGCCGCGGCGGATCGGTTGAAGGAATACTTTTCGTCGGAGCGCCACGTGGTGCTGATTTTCTGCGGAGGGAATATCTCGGCGGAAGATTTCTGCCGGCTGACGACGCCCTAGGTTTACGAGCCGCGACCAAAGGGAGCGGTTACAAAAACGCGGAACGCATTCCGTTCCATGCCAGCCCCTACTTCCGCGTGACGATCCAGAGCCTCACTTCCTCCGCGCCGGGCTCCACTACCCACCAAGCCCCGATGAATACATGGGAGGGATGCTTCGCGTTGGTCTCCACGCACCAGTCGTTGCCGGGGCCGAGACCATCGACGCGTATTGGCTGGTTGATGTCGGATTTCGTCGCGCAGTCTGAGATTCTGGCTCCGTTGATGGCCGTCAGATAGATCGCGCCTCCTCCTCCAGCGTGAGCCTGCAAGTCCGCCCTACTATCCACACGATTGGCGTTGTCCGGACAGCTCATCGTAGGAAGGTCTAAATCGACGCCGCAGTCCATGCGGAGGGCAACGCTCCCGCTCGCGCTTGGAGGCGGAGGTGGATCTGAAGATGCCGATATGTAGAAGCAATTTACACCCGGCGCATCGCAGGGGGCGAGCCTCAACGGCACCCGTCCGGCGTCCGCGATCTCGCCATCAATCACCGTGGCGGTGACCGCACCTTCCATGAACCCCACATGATGCGCGCGAACGACGTATGCGCCCGGTGACACGTTCTCAACGATGAATTCGCCATTGTCGCCGGTCTCGACGCGATATTTCGTCGTCCCCGAACCCTCCGGGAGCAGGCGGACTTCTGATCGCGGAATCACAACGGAATTTGGATCCATGACGACGCCGCGAACGATCCCATTCGCAAGCGCGGAGCCCGCGACCATCACCGCAGCCAGAAATCGAAACATACCCAAAGCCTATTTCATCCCGCCATAACCCAACACCGCCACGCCCACCAAAATCAGCGCGAGCGCGCCGAGCTTAACTCGCGTGATCGGCTCCCCGAAAAACAACTTCGACCACAACATGCCCCAAATATAGCCGACCGAAACCATCGGATACAAAATGCTCAATTCGCCGTTCTTCACGCCATGGATGAAAAACACTGTCGACAGTAAATATCCGCCGAGGCCCGCGATCAGCCGCCAATTGGTCACCACGCCGCGAATGCTGATCTCCAGATGTTGCGCGCCAGCCTTCAATCCCGCCGCGCCCAGACTTCCGATCACCGAGCCGAACATCACCCACGCCATGGATGAAACCGGCGTATTCATTTGCTTCCACCTCTTCCGAGAATGGCGACGCCCAGGATAATGGTCGCGATGCCGGCGATCTTGATCGCGTTCATCGATTCATGAAAGATCAGCACGGAAAAAATCGCGACCCATACGTAGCTGAGCGAAATCACCGGAAACAACACCGAAAGTTCCCCGTGACGCAGCGCCAGGATCATCAGCACGGACCCGAAGCCATACATCACCAGTCCGATGATCAGCGGGTAATCGGTGACCAGAACTTTAATCAGCGCGCCAATGGACAGGCTCTCGTCCAGCCGCGCCGCGCCCGACTTGAACAGCGGTTGCGCCGACGCCGCCACCAGCGTGAACGCGACCACCATCCACAGCGCTCGTATCTTCTGCTGGTGCGTAGGTAATGAGGTTGGAGAAGGCAAGCGAAGTCTTAGGATACCTTGCCGCGATTGCCGTCCCGCACCTCTACGGCCGCCCCCCCGGAACCTCGCCGATCTGTTGCAGCAATTTCGCCACCAGCGCCGTCCATCCGGTTTGATGACTGGAGCCGATTCCCGCGCCGTTATCGCCGTGGAAGTATTCGTAGAAAGGCACGTGGTCGCGAAAGTTGGGATCGTTTTGGAATTTCTCGACTCCGCCGAAAACCGCCCGCCGTCCGTCCCCGTCGCGCAGGAAAAGTCGCGTCAGCCGATTCGATAACTCGCGCGCCACCATCCCCAGGTTCATTTTCTGTCCCGATCCCTTCGGAAACTCCACCTGCAACCCATCGCCGAAGTAATGGTTGAACCGCTGCAGCGATTCGATCAGCAGATAATTAATCGGGAACCACACCGGGCCCCTCCAGTTCGAATTCCCGCCGAACACACCCGTGCGGGATTCGGCCGGCTCATACTGGACGCCGTATTCGTGGCCATCCACCTGCAACCGGTATGGATGCGCCTGGTGAAATTTAGAAAGCGAGCGGATTCCGTGGGGCGAAAGAAATTCCGTCTCGTCCAGCATCTTTTCGAGCACGCGCACCAGCCGCGCCTTACCCAGGATGCTAAGCAATCGCCGCAATCCCACGCCTTCACGCGAGAAGGATGCCACATTCGTCGCCAGGTCCGGGCGATGCGTGACAAACCACTCCATACGTTTGCGAAATCCCGGAAGCTGCTCGATCACCGATGGTTCGATGGTATCCACCGCGAACAGCGGTATCAGCCCGACCACGGAGCGCACACGCATCAGTTGCGAGGTGCCGTCGGGGAGCTTCAGCCGGTCATAGAAAAAGCCGTCGGTATCGTCCCACAGCCCCATCATCTCGCCCTGCCCGTTCATGGCGGACGCGATGTAAAGGAAATGTTCGAAGAACTTGCTGGCGATGTCTTCGTAAATGGGATCCACGCGCGCGCCCAGTTCCAGCGCGATCTTCAGCATGTTGAGGCAGAACATCGCCATCCAACTGGTCCCGTCGCTCTGTTCCAGATAACCGCCGGTCGGCAGCGGCGCGGAGCGGTCGAATACTCCCACGTTATCCAGTCCCAAAAATCCGCCCTCGAAAATGTTGTTGCCTTCCGAGTCTTTGCGATTCACCCACCACGTGAAATTCATCAGGAGCTTATGGAAAACTCCTTCGAGAAACGCGTAATCCGCCTTACCGCTCAATTTGCGGTCGATCTGAAAAACGCGCCAGCAGGCCCACGCATGCACCGGCGGATTGACATCGCCGAAAGCCCACTCGTAGGCCGGGATCTGTCCATTCGGATGCATATACCACTCCCGCAGGAACAGCGCTAGCTGGTTCTTGGCGAAATCCGGATCGATCAGCGCGAACGGGATCATGTGGAACGCCGTGTCCCATGCCGCATACCACGGATATTCCCAGGTATCCGGCATCGAAATGATGTCGCGGTTGTAGAGATGCGTCCACCGGCAATCGCGGCCGGTCAATCGGCTCGCGGGCGGGGGCGGCTGCAACGGATCGCCCTTCAGCCACTCCTCCACCACAAAATGGAAAAATTGTTTGGACCAGAGCAGCCCCGCGAACGCCTGCCTCTGCACCAGCCTCGCGTCGTCCGATAAACTCGCCGGGGCGAATCCGTAAAACTCATCCGCTTCGGCGATTCGCTCCGCGAAAATCCCGTCCACCTCGCCCACCAGGCGCGATGGGTCGGTTCGTTCCAACAGCCGCAGGTGAATCTTTTCGGTCTGTCCAGGCGCAAGATCGAATCGATACCACGCGCACGCTTTGGTCCCGTGCTCGTCCGGATTCACCGCGCCCAGCTCGCCATGGATCACGTAGCGATGAAAAGCGTCCTTCACGTAGTGGGGCTCGTCGCCGTAAGACCACAGCGCGCGAGTGTTGGTGTCGTTTTCGGTGAACAACAGCGGCGGCCGTCCATCGCAGGTGAATCGATACGATCCCATGTGTTCATGCTCGATGTCGATCCCAGCCTGGTCTGACGAAGGCCCATCCGGTGCGGCCCCATCCGATCTCTTGAGCGATGGCCGCTTTGAATTCGGAAACCACGCCCACATATTTCGGAACCACAGCGTCGGCAGCACATGCAACAGCGCGGCCTCCGGCCCGCGATTCGTCACTGTCACGCGAATTAGAATATCGTTGATGCCGGCCTTGGCGTACTCGACGAAAATATCGAAGTAGCGGTCGTTTTCGAATGCGCCCGTGTCTATCAGCTCATATTCCGGATCGTGGCGCGTGCGATGGCGGTTTACGTCCAGCAGTTCCTTGTACGGAAATTCTCTTTGCGGATACTTGTACAGCGCCTTCATGTAGGAATGGCTGGGCGTCGAATCAAGATAGTAGTACAGCTCCTTGACGTCCTCTCCGTGATTGCCTTGCGGTCCGCTCAGGCCGTACAGCCGCTCTTTGAGGATCGGATCGCGCCCGTTCCAGAATGCCAGCGCGAAACACAACCGCTGATGATTGTCGCTGATGCCCGCGATGCCGTCTTCGCCCCACCGATACGCGCGAAGGTGCGCATGATCGAACGGAAAATAGTCCCATGCCGTGCCATCCGCGCTGTAATCCTCGCGCACCGTGCCCCACTGGCGTTCGGAAAGATAGGGACCCCAGCGCGGCCAGTACTGATCGTGGCGCGCGGCCTCGGTCAGACGACTTTTCTCGGCATCCATTCAGTATCCTCAGGCACGATTCTACGCGGTTTGACCAGCATGTGGCTGCGCACGATCTCCTAATATTGAGGAATATCGATCGCCAGTCCGTCGATCATCCCGAAGTGCTTGCGATTTCTTGTCACTAGCGTCCGGCGCTCCTCGATCGCCGTCGCTGCGATGAGCGAATCGAACGTCCGAAGGCCATTGGATTTGGCGTACATCTTGAGCAAACCATATGCTCGCTTTCCAATCGCGTCATTGACCGGGAGCAACTCGTAGGTCTCCACGAGGCGGTCGATTAGTTCAACCTCGCGCTGGTTCTTGGAGCCGGAGATAAACTCAAGAGCGGTTATTGCGGACAGTGCCCACTCATCGCTGAGACGATCAACGTATGCGATGGCGGCTGGGTTGTTACGCGACACGTCCACCAGAACGTCAGTATCCAAGAGGTACGCCATTCAGGTTGCTCGATCGGGCTAACCGCGCGGGTTATCACGTAGACGGTTCACGTAGCTGACGCCATCGGTGATGTCATCGCGATCTGCCCACATGCCGGTGAACCCGAGGTCGCGAATGGACCGGGGCTTGGTCTTTTCTCTTTGAGGCACGTGGACTTCGACCACAGTGCCTTCCTCGATCTTCACGCTCTCAAGGGGTTTGAACACACCGTTCTCGTATTTCGCGGGGATCGTCATGGTCGGTCGCCTATCAACTATACTCGCACTACGGAAGCACCGAGTGCCGCGCGCCGCGCTAGTAGCGCCGCGCCGTCGGCGTGAACGCATCCCGATGATGTTCGATTTCCGGCGGATTCTTCAAGATCACCGTCAGCATGTCGAAACGCACCTGCTCCCACGGAGTCTCTGTTTTTTTCGCGTACGCCCGCGCCACCCGAGCCAGATGCGCGCGCTTCTCCTCGCCGATGGCGCGGTCCGGCGGACCGAATTCAGCACTGGTCCTCGACTTCACTTCGACGATCACCAGATCGTCCCCGTCGACAGCGATGATATCCGCCTCGGCATCGCCCGACGCCAGCCGGTAGTTCCGCGCCACGATCGTGAATCCGCGCTTTCTTAAATAACGATGCGCCAGGTCCTCGCCGCGGCGCCCCGTGGCCAGATCCGCGCTCCACACACGCCGGCGCCGCATATCCCGGAGCCAGTCGAAGAATTCGCCGATCACTTAATAACCGTCACTTTTTGACGACCCTCACTTTTTAATAACCCTCAAGCGCCACTCGATCACCTTGCCCCGCACCACGTAGCACAGATAGTGCTCCCAAAATCGCCGGTAGCGCGGAAACGTGTTCACCAGGATTTCGAATCCCAGCCATCGCCATAAAGCTAGTAGCTTCACGTGCACGGAAATCTCATCGAACCTCGCGGCCGAGTAGTAGCCGAACCCGCCGTGATCCTCTCCGAAATAGCGCAGCGAGAAGCTGTTGAGGTGCCAGCGATGCGTCGGATCGCAGAAGGAGCTGAAATCGGTGTAGTGCGGCGTGACGATCCGCACCTCGCCGCCGGCGCGCACCAGCCGATGGAATTCCTCCATGCTGCGGATCACGTCCGACACGTGTTCGATCACGTGCACGGCCTGCAAGCCATCGAACGAAGAATCGCGAAACGGGTAAGGAAAGCGGTCGAGATCGCACAGCACGTCGGCGCGGCTCGCCGGACTGCGATCGATCCCGATCGCCCCTTCTTTCTTGTTGATGCCGCACCCGACGTCGAGAGTTCGCATGGAAACTCCCGATTGTACGCCAAACCTGCCACGCAACAGTTTACGTACACGAGCGATATCCGAACGTCACACTCTAGTGCTTCAGCCGGCTGCACGCCACCACCGCGCCAGTCGGATCGATCGCTGAATTGCCTTCTTCAATCGAGACGATCTTCCCGTCCATATCGATCACGAATGTCGTGCGATTGGCGAGATAGGCCGGCCCCAATACGCCGTACTGCTTCATCACATCCCGTTTGTAATCGGACAGCATCGGGAACTCCGCGTTCAATTCCTTAGACCAGTGGGCAAGAGTCGCTATGAAATCTCCGCTGATCGCCAAAACCTGCGTATCCACATCCTTGAATTTGCCAATACCAGACTGGTAGGCGGTGAGTTCGCGTGTTCAACCACCGGTGAACGCGGCCGGGAAGAATGCCAGGACCACGTTCTTTTTTCCGCGAAAATCCGAAAGCTTCACGGGCTTGTTGCCCGTATCGGGCAGCGTGAAATCGGGAGCTTCATCGCCGACCTTTAAGTTCGTATGCTGCGCCGGGGGTTGCTGCGCGGGCGACTGCTGCATCAGCAGAGCGGACCCGGCAAGCCCCATAACCATCATCAAAATAGTCGATTTCATAGGGACCTCGATGCGAGTTTAACACGGTGCTACAGTAGCGAGTTGAATCGCGGATTCGACAGAATCGCGGACTCGCAAAACGCCTCGGCGTTGTGACGCACGCGCGTCGTTTGCGCCCGTACCGGGCTTCAGCGTGCTGCTGTCGGCTCTTCAGCTGGTGGCACAAATTTAGTCTGTGTTCCGGACGACGAAGTCTGGGCCTTTTCAACATCCTCTGCAGCTTGCTGTGTCGACACTCGTGTCGACATCTTCGCAAGAGTGCGTGCGCCACAGCGATTCCAGAAAGGAGTACGATATTCGAAGCATGACAAAGCCTAGATTGCTTCGATCCCTGGTGATTTTCCCCCTCGCGATGCTTCCGGCAGCGTTTGCCCAAGATGGCGCGACACGTAACGAGTGGCCCTCTTACGGTGGCACGCAACTCGCTTGGCGTTACAGCGCCCTGGACCAGGTCAACACGACCAATGTGACAAAGCTCGCGCCTGCTTGGATTTTCCAAACGGGCGATCCCGATAACGGCCTGCAATCGACGCCCATCGTCCTCGACGGTGTGTTGTACCTGGTGACTGCGCGTAGTCAGGTGTTCGCACTCGACGCCGCATCGGGCAAGTTGATTTGGAATTACAAGTACGCCGTGCCGCGCACGCCGGGAGCGAACACGCAGAATCGCGGCCTTGCGGTGGGGGCGGGCAAAGTGTTTCTCGGCACCTATGACGATTACATGGTCGGGCTCGACCAGAAAACCGGCCGCGAAATGTGGAAGGTCGCGGTGGACGATCAGCGGCAGTGCGGATGCGCCATCACGGGCGCGCCTCTGTTCGTCAAGGACAAAGTGATCGTCGGCAGCACCGGCGGCGACGGAGCGTTTCGCGGATACCTTACCGCGTTCGACGCCAAGACCGGGCATCTGGCGTGGCGATTCTACACCGTCCCCGCGCCCGGCGAGAAAGGCAACGAGACGTGGAGGGGCGACAGTTGGAAATTCGGCGGCGGCGCCACGTGGATGACCGGATCGTTCGATCCCGCGCTGAATCTGGTGTATTGGGGAACCGGCAACGCCGCGTCGGATTTGTACGCGGGCGATCGCTACACCGGCAAGGACGCCGATGGCGTGGATCTGTATACCGCGAGCGTGGTCGCGCTCGACGCCGACACCGGAAAGATCCGCTGGCATTATCAGGAGATCCCCAAAGATGTGTGGGATTACGACTCGTCATATGAATGCGTGCTGATCGATCGGGAAGTGCGCGGCGTGATGCGCAAGCTGCTGGTGCACATCAACAAGAGTGGCTACGCGTTTGTGCTAGACCGCACCGACGGAAAATTCGTTGGCACTTGGCCCATCGTCGAAAATCACAACTGGAATACCGGCGTGACGGAAGACGGCAAGTTTCTTGGGCGCGTGGAGCCGGTAGAAGACAAGCCGACTTTCATCTGCCCCGGTCCGGATGGCGGCAAGAGTTGGAATCAGACGGCGTATTCGCCGCGCACGGGATTCTTGTATTCGCCGGGACTCGAAATGTGTACGGATCTGGTGGCGCGTGAGCAGGAGCCAGCGGAGGGCCGCGGATTCATCGGCGGCACGTGGACCCATCGCGATCCCAAGGATGGTCCCGCGCGCAGCCATTTGGACGCGTTCGATCCGGTGACGGGCAAGAAAATCTGGACGTATCAATACAAGTACGCGCTGCTCGCATCGATTCTGGCGACGGCGGGCGATCTGGTATTCTCGGGCGACCCCGAAGGATACTTTTTCGCGCTGGATGCGAAGACCGGCAAGAAACTGTGGAGTTATCAGACGGGCGCGGGGCATCGCGGATCGTCGATTTCTTACGCGATCGGCGGGCGGCAATATATCGCGACGCCTACCGGTTGGGGTTCGATCGCGGGTCGCGCCATGGCGGCCGTGTGGCCGGAAGCGGAAACTTTCCGCGGCGGATCGACGCTGATCGTATTCGCGCTGCCGGAAGGTGCAAAATGAGCCCCATCCGTCCCAGCCCCACCCGTAAGGGTGGGGGTCCACTAACAATCGCCACGCTAATCCTCGCAACCTGGGCGATCGCTTCCGCGCAAGGCCGCGCCGGCGGTGGCGGAGCCGACATGGCGGCCCAAGGCGAGAAGGTTTACAACCAGACCTGCGCCACTGGCTATTGTCATGGAGTGAAGGGCGCGAGCGGCGGAGCGCCTCGGCTGGCCTCGCGCGGTTTCGATGCGGCGTACATCACGCAGGTGGTTCGCGCGGGGATTCAGGGGACCGGCATGCCGGCGTTCGGTACGACGCTGTCGCGCGGTGATCTGACGGCGGTGGTCGCGTACGTCGGGAGTCTGAACGGAATCGCACCGACGGCTGCTCTGATTCCGGATCGCGGGATGCCGCGCCGCCAATTGCCGCCGGAAGCTGCGAAAGGCCGGGCGCTATTTTACGAAGCGATCCGAGGATTCGCGCGCTGCTCGGTGTGTCACCAGGTGGATGGAACCGGAATCGCAGTGGCCGATCCGATCGGCAAAGTTCCTGAAAATGTCGCGGCGCTGCGGGCGATTGCATCGCCGCATGTTGTAAATGCTACCGCCGAAGGTTCGACTTTTCCAGCGCTGGTGTTGAGCAAAGGCGCGATCACGGTGAAGCTGTACGATCTGACCACGAAGCCTCCGGTGTTGCGAACGTTCGCGGCGGCCGAGGTGAAGATCGGCGGCGCGAGCAATTGGAGCCACAACTCGGCGATGGCTGCTTATAACGATGGGGAGCTGGAGAGCGTGCTCGCGTTTCTGAAGGTCGCGGGGGGTGGGGAGAAGTAATAATGAGCGCCAATGTACACTGGGATTGGTGATTCGGCTCCCAGTGCCATCTGAACAATTGCGGCGTATCAGCGAACTCCGGGAACTGATACGTGACCCGGCGAATCCAAACGCGTACTTTCGGGATTTCGACAACTGTTTTGAAGATAGGCCCGACTTCAGAAAAGCGTTTGTTCATTGGGAGGAAGAACTCCAAGGACTGGACGACAGTGCTTGGGCGTTTCTGAAGGCGGAGGTCCAGCCGTACTTGCAGCGTCGCGACGAGACGGGCCGCGGGTGGCAACAGCTTTTCGATATCTTAAACCAAGCATGTGCTTACAACCACCTCACGCGCAACGGATTTGTTGATGTCAATTTCATTCCGCGATCTGACGCCCACGGCGAGGAAACTCCCGATCTCGAATGTCTCCATCGGCAAGTTAGGGTGTTCTGCGAAGTCAAGACAATTAACATTTCCGACGAGGAAGTTAAGGCTCGACAAGAATCCAGCGTCCGCAACATCAGGCCGCGACTCACCGAGGGCTTCTTTCGAAAGCTACGTTCAGACATTGCGAAAGCTGGATCGCAAATGCGGTCTTACGACTCGAACGGCGGAGCTCGATACCTCGTCTTCTTCAACATTCGTTTCGATGATTTCTTCGGTGACTACCAGGTAGAGTACTTCGAACAGATCGATCAGTACCTGCTCGACAATCCGGTTCGCGGAATCGAGTTGATCTTTCGCCATGATTGCCCGTTCACAAAATCCTTCTCCATGAATGCCGCTACGGCAGCGGGCGCTGCGCGCTAAGCAGGCTCACCGCGTGATAACGACGCAGTACCGGGCCTTAGGCATTCATTATCGATGTCAGGACGTCGTTGAGCGTTCCGTTCAGCGTCCAGCACATTCGATCGCCGAGTATCGAGATGGCAAGTGATTCTTCGTCTGGTACAGTGATTCCAGCCCAGCTTGAGAGGCCGTCCTTCTTGATGTTCTCGACGTGCTGCGAGTATCGCGTTGCAAGAAACGGTCCCGGACCCGGTAGAAGTCCGTTCGAGTCGCGATCACCAGCCAGAAACATGGAGGCCAACATACAGTACTCGTCAAAGCGAGCCCTTGCGTCGTAGATCAACTTCGATACGCCCTCAAGTCGAACGCCGACTTCCCTTTGGAACTGATCTCGGAGTTCAGAATCCTGAATCCGGTCAGATGATACTTGCAAAAACGCGAGTCGTGACACAAACCAATCTATGGCGAAAGCATTTCGGCAAACCAGGTCGCTTAATGACGGCGCGATACCCTCCTCTCGGAGGCTTTCGATGATTTGCTCGCAGATGTCGAACGCATCCTGGTAGATGGCATCCAGGAGGGCTGCGCAGGCGATCTCACCTTTCGTCACGAAGCCCTCGCCTCACAGCGGAATATTCCCGTGCTTCTTCCGAGGCATCGTGTCGACCTTCGTCTCCAGCATCTTCAACGCCCGAATCACGCGAGGACGAGTCTCGTGGGGCTCGATCACATCGTCCAAAAATCCGTGCTCGGCCGCGATGAATGGATTCGCGAAGCGCTCGCGAAATTCTTCGGTTTTCGCGCGGCGAACCGCGTCCTGCGCCGCGCCCGTCGCCGCGGCAAGCTCGCGGCGATACACGATATTCACCGCGCCCTCCGCGCCCATCACCGCGATCTCCGCGGCCGGCCACGCCAGGTTCACGTCCGTGCGTAAGTGCTTGGATCCCATGACACAATACGCCCCGCCGTAGGCCTTGCGCGTGATCACGGTGATCCTCGGCACGGTGGCTTCAGCATATGCATACAACAACTTGGCGCCATGGCGGATGATGCCGCCGAATTCCTGGGCGGTTCCAGGCAGAAAGCCGGGCACGTCCTCGAACGTGAGGATCGGGATATTAAAAGCATCGCAAAAACGCACGAAACGAGCGCCTTTTGTCGAAGAATCGATATCTAAGCAGCCTGCCAGAAATGCCGGCTGATTCGCGACAATTCCGATGGAAGCGCCATCCATGCGCGCGAATCCGACCACGATATTGCGCGCCCAGTGCTCATGCACTTCGAAGAAATCGCCGTGGTCGATGACTCGTCGAATCACGTCTTTGATGTCGTAAGGTTGATTCGATTCGGCGGGCACGATGGTATCGAGTGCGGCGTCCGCCCGATCCGCGGGATCATCGCACGCCCGGCGCTCCACGCCATCGCGATTGTTCTGCGGCAAATAGCTCAAGAGCTCCCGAATCATGCGCAGGCATTCGGTGTCGTCATGCGCGAGAAAATGCGCCACGCCGCTGGTGGCGTTGTGGGTCATTGCGCCACCCAGCGTTTCCTTGGTGACGTCCTCATGCGTGACGGTCTTAATCACTTCCGGCCCGGTGACGAACATGTGACTTGTGTTTTCCACCATGAAGATGAAATCGGTGAGCGCGGGCGAATACACCGCGCCTCCGGCGCACGGCCCCATGATCGCCGAGATCTGCGGGACCACTCCGCTGGCCAGCGTGTTGCGCAGGAAAATATCCGCGTAGCCCGCCAGCGACAGAACGCCTTCCTGGATACGCGCACCGCCGGAATCGTTCAACCCGATGACGGGCGCTCCGGTCTTCAACGCGAGATCCATGATCTTAACGATTTTTTTCGCGTTCATCTCCGAGAGCGATCCGCCGAACACGGTGAAATCTTGCGCGAAGACGTACACCAGTCGCCCGTGCACCAGGCCGTAGCCGGTGATGAATCCGTCGCCGTCGATGATCTGCTCTTCCATCCCGAACTCGCGCGAGCGGTGCCGCACCAGCTTGTCGGTTTCCTCAAAGGAGCCTTCGTCCAGGAGGAAATCGATACGTTCGCGCGCGGTGAGTTTGCCTTCCTGGTGCTGGCGTGCGCGGCGTTCCTCGCCGCCGCCGGCGTCGGCAATCGCGTGACGGCGCCGGAGTTCGGCGACTCGATCCAATTCGGCGCGATCAGATGTGAGGTGATTTGCCATAGGGGCGCGGTCCGGCATAAGCGACCTTCATGATCGCGCACAACGGAACGCCGCGGCAAGATAGAGGATAAAACGAAGGTGGTGGCTTGGCCGGTGCGGGGCTTGACGTGCTGTGATGGGAAGGTGATTGCCGATAATGTAACGCGAGTGCACCCGAGATCGTCCCATCTTCGAGTGCCGCGATTTCCGTTGTTCTCCCCATTAGCGTTCGCGAGTGTGCTCGGTGCGCTCAGCGTGATGATTTGTACACGGAACCTCATCACGCAGGACCCCACTGTAACGACCGCTCCCTCAAACCCCACCATTCGCACGAACGTCCAAGTGGTGCTGGTGCCCGTGACGGTTACCGATCGCAAAGGCAAGTTCATCGACGGGCTCAGAGCAGAGGATTTCGCCGTCTCCGACGAGGGCGTTCACCAGAAGATCCGCATGGACACTTCGGATACGGTGGTTGCACCGGTTTCGTTGGTGGTCGCCATTCAGTGCAGCGGGATTTCGGCGGCCGTGCTCGCCAAGATCGAAAAAGTGGGCGCGATGATCCAGCCGCTGGTGATCGGGGAGCGCGGCAAAGCGGCGGTGGTCGCCTTCGACGACGAGGTGCGGGTATTTCAGGACTTCACCTCGGACGGGACCAAGATTCGCGTGGCGTTCGAAAAGGTTCAAGGCCGCGTGATTATGGCGGGCAGGATGATCGACGCGGCCGCCGAGAGCGTGAAAATGCTGGAGACGCGGCCGGAAAGCTCGCGCCGCATTCTGCTGATCCTGAGCGAATCGCGCGACCGTGGAAGCAAAGCGAAACTTCCGCGGGTGATCGAACAGGCACAGCGCGCGGGCGTGATGATTTATCCGGCGACGTACTCGGTGCATGCGACGCCGTGGACCGCCAGGCCCGAAGACAATCCGACCATGCCCGGAGGCCCGAATTACCTGGGAGCTATCGGAGAGCTGTTGCGGATGGGCAAGGTGAACGACGCGGACGTTTTCGCGCGCGAGACCGGCGGCCGGCATCTGTCGTTTGAAACGTTGAAGGGGCTGGAAGAGACCATCGCTCGCGCGGGCGAGGACATTCACAGTCAATACCTGTTGAGCTTCGTGCCGCAGTCGACTTCCGGCGGGTTTCATCGAGTGGCGGTCGAGGTTCCGTCGCATCCCGATGCGGTGGTGCGTGCGCGGCCGGGGTATTGGGGGCAATAAGCGCATCGCGCATTTCGTGTTTTATGATGAGGCATGACCACCGAGCAAAAGGTCGAGCGGCTGGAGAAGAATCTGGATCGCCTTGCCGACGTGCAGAACCAGATGATGGACCTGCTAGGTCTGACCATGGAAGGCGAGCGCCGTCTCGCTACCCAAGCGGAGGTCGCAAAACAAAAGCACGAGCGACTGGAAGAGATCGTGGCCGAAGTTGGTGACAAGCTGAATGGGCTGATCGGATACGTGGGTGGGCTCGGGCGTTCTGAACAGTGGCGGAAGAATTACTCCACGATAAGCAAAACTCCCGCTGGAGCGGTCGGTTGTTAGCGCTTGGCCAGCGACGCGTCCGCGGCCTCGAGCGAATCGAAACACGGGAGCATTCCGTCGCAATGCGTGACCTGGAACAGCGTGCGGATGCGCTCCGTAACTCCGATGATGGCGAAGCCGCGGCTGGTCCGCTGGCATGATGCGAAGATGCTGATGATCGCGCCCAACCCGGCCGAGTCCATATACGGCACCTGGGCGATGTCGATGATCACCGACGTCGCGGCATCCCGGCGGCCCGCCTCCTGAAATTCAAACAGAGTTCGCAGCGTCAATGGCCCCGTGAGTTTGATCACGCGCGCGCCCTTCGGGCTGTCAAGCACCTCGATCAAGAGGATTTCGGAGCGGCTGGGAGTCACAGGTTACTACTGTACCGAAGAAGTCATGATGGCGTCATGAACATTGAGTTACGTTTTGGTTACGCTTCTCGCCGTGAGCTGCGCCGCTACGCGGAGCATAGGCGCAGCTATACTTGGTTTGTGAAGCTTTCAATTGAGCTCGAACGCGAGGACGATGGCCGCTGGATCGCCGAGGCATTGGAACTGCCCGGCGTGATGACCTACGGCATGACTCGCGAGGAGGCCATCAGCAACACAGAGCGTCTGGCGATCGAAGTCATCGCCGACCGCATCCGGCACAGAGAGCTGCCGAAGCACACATCGATCAGTTTCGCCACGTGACTTTCGAAGAGTTATACAAATCAGAATTCGAACACCGGGAGCGCGTCCGAGCAGCCATTAGCATCCCCGTCGGGCTGCTCGTGATCATCGGCGGCCTTCTCGGTGTCATGCTTCAGTCTTCTTGGTTCGAGGCGCGCTTCATCTGCATTTGGTTTTGGCTTGGTGCCGTCGGAACCTCCGCGTTCTTTGTCAGAGCCATGTACTGCCTAATTCGTTCCTATCACGGGCATCACTACAGACTGGTACCATTCGCCCGTGAACAGTGGGACTACCGGACCGAATTGCGGCAGTGGTATGTGAGTCAGGGCCGAGACGTAAGTGAGGGAGATCGTGACTTCGCAGAATGGATCGAAACCCGGTACGTGGAAGCCGCTGACCAAAATGCGCGGACCAATCTTGCCAAATCTGAATACTTGTTTCGGGCTAACTCGGCGGTCGTAAATTGCCTAGTTCTTGCGGTTCTTACGTTCGTGCCGTTTGCCGTTCATCGAGTCGGGACAGCCGCGCTAGTTCAAAAGGTTGAGATTGTAAACCCAATCACGCTATCCTTGGGTGAGGAGACGACGATGTCAAACGAGAAATCCAAGCCAGCGGCTCCCCCACCTCCCAAGCCGACTCCACCACCCTCGCGGGACCTTCGGGAAGGCCAAATTCCGCTGCCCAAAAGATAGTGGTTCGTCCGCTGTGGCGGACTCTACTGGAACATGAACAGCGGCGTACCCGTGACTGGAGCAAGATCCTCGCCCGGCGCACCAACAGGCTGTTCCTGCTCGAGCAACTGGCGGCAATAAATCCCGCCTTCGCCGAGAAATACTTCGAACTCCGCAGGCCGCGGCAGCGACCCCTGGATCAAAGCCTCGCTCAGCGGATCCTCGATATATTTCTGGAGCGCGCGCCGCAGCGGACGGGCTCCATAGCTCCGATCCGTGCAAGTCTTCTCCAGAATATATTTCGCGGCATCCGGCAGCAGCCGGATCTTGATCTGCTTGGCTTCCAGATTCTTATTGATCAGGTCCGTCAGCAGATACATGATCTTCAGCAGATCTTCGTCGGAGAGCGAAGTGAACAGAATCACTTCATCCAGGCGATTCAGGAATTCCGGGTTGAAGGCCTTCTTCACCTCAGCCATCACCTGATCTTCCACCTTCTGCGGCAGCGTATCGGACGGCGCCGCGAAGCCCATGGCGCTGCGCTTTTCAAGGAATCGCGCGCCCAGGTTCGAAGTCATAATGATGATGGTGTTCTTGAAATCCACCGTATTGCCAAGCCCGTCGGTCAACTGTCCGTCTTCAAAAACCTGCAAAAGGATGTTGTAAACGTCCGGGTGCGCCTTCTCGATTTCGTCGAGCAAGATCACCGAATAGGGCGCGCGCTTCACGCGCTCCGTCAACTGGCCGCCCTCTTCGTAACCGACGTAGCCTGGAGGCGAGCCGATCAGCTTCGACACCGAGTGCTTCTCCATGAACTCAGACATGTCGAAACGCACCAGCGACTTTTCGCTGCCGAACAGAAACTCGGCGAGCGCGCGGGCCACTTCCGTCTTGCCGACGCCGGTGGGTCCCAGGAACAGGAACGATCCGGAAGGGCGTTTCGGGGATTTCAACCCTGCGCGTGAACGGCGAATCGCACGCGACAGCGCGGAAATGGCTTTTTCCTGGCTAATGACTCTTCGATGCAGCTCCTCTTCGATGCGCAGGAGCTTGGCGACTTCTTCTTCACGAATCGCGGTCATCGGCACGCCGGTCCAGCGCGCCACCACTTCTTCGATATCGTCCTTGGTCACGACACCGGTGGAGGTGTCGTCCAGGTTATATTTCTCGCGAAGCTGGCGAAGATTCTCACGCTCCTTGCGTTCTTCATCGGAATAGAAGCGGGCTTTTTCGAATTCGTGATTGGCAATCGCGTTCTCCATGCGATGCACGATGAACTTGATGCGCTTCTGAATTTCGGCGACCTCGCCTGGCAGTGTGGTTTGGCGGAGCTTCACGCGCGCGCCGGCCTCGTCGATCAAATCGATCGCTTTATCGGGAAGGAACCGGTCCGGAATGAAACGCGTGGACGTGTACACGGCGTTCTCAATGGACTCGTCGGTGTAGGCGACCGCGTGAAATTTCTCGTAGCGCTCCTTGATGCCGAACAGAATGCGGATCGCGTCGGCTTCGTTGGGAGGGGGAACCTTCACGGCCTGGAAGCGGCGTTCCAGCGACCGGTCCTTCTCGATGGATTTGCGATATTCGGACGGCGTGGTGGCGCCGATGCACTGAATTTCGCCGCGGGAAAGCGCCGGCTTCAGAATATTGGCGGCATCCAGCGACCCTTCCGCCGAGCCCGCGCCCACCAGTGTGTGCAGCTCGTCGATAAAGATGATGGCGTTCTGGTTTTCCATCAGCTCTTTCATGATGGTCTTCAGGCGCTCTTCGAACTGGCCGCGATACTTGGTGCCGGCCACAATCAGCGACAGGTCCAGCGCCAGAATCCGTTTGTCCGCCAGGAAGGACGGCACGTCGCCATCGGAAATCCGCTGCGCCAGACCCTCCACAATGGCGGTCTTGCCCACGCCGGGTTCGCCGATCAGCACCGGGTTGTTCTTGGTGCGGCGGCACAGAATCTGGACCACGCGCTCGGTTTCGTAGTCGCGTCCGATCAGCGGATCCAGCAGACCATCCATCGCGGCCTGCGTCAGATCGCGGCTGAACTCGCTGAGAAGTGAGCTTTCTTTGGGACGATTGGATGACATTTTTTCCGAACTCTGCCGGGCGATCTCTTCCCGGACCTGCGAGAGCCGTAGGCCGCGTTCGTGCAAAATGTCCGCGGCGAAACATTTTTCCTCGCGCAATAGTCCCAGCAACAGATGCTCGGTTCCGATGTGTTTATGGCTGAGCCGCTCCGCCTCTTCGGCGCCGAAAGCAAGCACTCGCTTGCACTCATGGCTCAGAGGAAGGTCGACTGAAGTGGAAACTTTCTCGCGCAACGTGGTGTGCGCCTCAATCTGCTTGCGAATCGATTCGACGGAGGTACTGGAGCGCAGAAACCGATTGGCCAGCGCTTTATCCTCTCTCAACAGCCCCAACAGCAAATGTTCGGTCTCGATGCACGGACTGCCGAACTGGCTGGCTTCGTAGCGCGCGAAAAAAATCACTCGCCGGGCCTTCTCGGTATAACGTTCAAACATAATTCTTGCCCTGCCCTACGTCACCAGAGGGACACTCTCCCGGGGAACCATCTCCCGAAGAAGAACCACCGGACGACAACGCCGTTTCTATCAGTTTACCTTGTTCGAGCTTAACTATCCTATCGGCACGGCGCGCGAATTGAAGATTATGAGTTACGTGAATCGACGTCAACGGATTTCCACTCAGGTGCCGCGTGCGATGCAGCTCATCGATGAGTCCCATGATCATCGCCCCGGTTTTGAAGTCGAGGCTGCCGGTTGGCTCGTCGGCGAGCAGCACTTTGGGATCTCCGGCGAGCGCGCGCGCGAGCACCACCCGTTGTTGCTCTCCGCCTGATAACTCTCCCGCGCGATGCGAGGCACGGTTGCGCAATCCCACCTCGTCAAGCCTCGCTAAAGAGACGAGTTCAGCCTCCTCCCGGCTCTGACCCCGAATCAACAGCGGCATCATCACGTTCTCGATCGCAGTAAATTCAGCGAGCAAGGAGTGAATCTGCCAGACAAACCCCAACTCCCGGTTACGAAACTCCGCGAGTTCTTGCGCCCGCAGCTGGCAAATGTCATGCTGCCCGAAGTATATCGCACCGCTTGTCGGCGTGTCCAGACCGCCCAATAAATGCAGCAGCGTGCTCTTGCCGGAGCCGGATTCACCCACCAATGCGAGGCGTTGACCCTCGGGCACATCCAGGTTGAGCCCCGAAAAGATCACCAGCTCGGCGTCGCCGGAGGGATAGCGCTTCTCGAGATTCACGGCGCGGATCACTGTCCGATTCTATCCGAGACGAGCCCACCACTATGAAGGGATCGAATCTCGCTCCAGCCACCACGCCATCGCGATCGGGATCAGCACCGTCAACCCTGCCACCAGCCACATCACCAGGCCCGCTGGAATCGCGAGCGCCGCTTGCGTCCGGAACGCGATCAGCCAGCCCAACGTAATCGCGGCGCCCGTGCCCATCGCGACCCACCGCAATGGGCTCTGCGTGCGCAGCCACGCCGCCTGTAGCGACAGTCCCAAGGGGACCGCAACCATCAAGTCCACCAGATAATGCTCGCCCAGACCAAGCGTCGCCAGCGCCGTCATCATCACGTAGATCCCGGCGGCGATCGAGAGCCACCACGCGCGATTTCGCATGTTCCAGAACAGCAGCAGCGTCCCTGCCACGTGTAACGACGGCATCCCGTTGCGAGGCACCTCGCCGATGACGCCGGGCGCTGCGACGATCGCGGCCAGATGCGGAACCACGGACGGAAAATCCTTTGGGAATAAATAAATCGGGCCCGCCGCGGGACAAATTTGATACAGCAGGAGCCCGACGACGCCCAGCGTGATCGACTGCCAGCGCAGATCCAGCGGGTACCAGATCGTGCGCTGCCGGTCCTGCCACTGAAACGCCAGACAAATCGCCACACCCAGCGGCAAGCTGTTGTAGACATACCCGCATGCCGTCCGGATCCAATCGTGATCGAGAAAGACGCGTCCGATGACCCAGCTCGGCGGAGCTCCCGGCGTGGCTGTCATAAACCTTGCCACCAGCAGCTTGGCGTCGACGATATAAAGGAGGCGATCGTACGTCATGGGAGCGAGACCGATCGCGGGTCCCACCGCCACCATGGTAGCGACGCACAGCAGCGGCACCAGCGCTGCGTCGCGCACGCGTTCGAATCGCATCCGCTTTTCTGCGCGGAGGTCGTCAGGCGATGTGCCAGGCGCCCAGATCCAGCGGGTTCCCAGCGCGAACAGAGTGCCCATCCCCAAAAACGCACCGGGAATCGCGATCCAGCTTCCATAGAAATCGAGAAACGCACCAGGATTCAGCATGCCGTGATTCATCAGCAGATAGACGGCGGCGAATCCCACTCCAGCCAAGATCGCCGACAGCAGCTCGCGCCGTTCCGGCCGGAACATCAGATGAGTGACAAACGCGCTGGTAAATGCGAAGGCAATGTACGCCGATTCGCTGATGTGCAGGATGCCGGCGATCAGAATCAGGACCAGCGCCATGGCCAGCGTCTGCATGCCCGGATAGAGGGCGCTCGCCGCCGGCCGCGAGGGTATCGACGCGGGTGACGATGCGGCCGAGAGGGCCGGACTGGAGGACATCAGGACTTCATTACGTTCAGGTTTCAATGACGTTACTCTCAGCGTAGATTGAGCCGCATCCTGAGAGTAATATCGGCGGAAACTTCTGCGAAGTTCATAACCACCGCCTGAAGTTCACGATGTTTGGCGGGATGGCTAATGCTACAATCGAGGACGCCGTGAGTGAACAGGCTACTGCTGAACAAGAACGCATGGCTTGGCCGCTGGCCGAGGCCGATCCCGATGTCTTCGATCTGATTCGCAAGGAAACCGAGCGCCAGAATTCCCGTCTGGAGCTGATTGCCAGCGAAAACGTCACTTCGGAAGCCGTGCTGGAGGCCGCCGGCAGCACCTTCACGAATAAGTACGCGGAGGGTTATCCCGGCCGACGCTACTACGGCGGATGCGAGCATGCCGACGCGCTCGAAAACCTGGCGCGGGACCGCGTGAAGGCGTTGTTTCAGGCTGAATACGCGAATGTGCAACCGCACTCGGGCTCGCAGGCGAACCAGGCGGCATATGCGGCCGTTCTTCAGCCTGGCGACGTGGTCCTGGGCCTGGATCTTTCTCACGGCGGCCACCTGACCCACGGCCATCATCTGAATTTCTCCGGCAAGACGTATCACGTCGTGCCGTACCACGTCCGCCGCGAAGACGAGCGCATCGATTACGAGGAACTCGCGCGGCTCGCCGAAGAGCATCGGCCCAAGATGATCATCGCGGGTGGCAGTGCGTATCCGCGCATCATCGATTTTGCGCGTTTCCGCCGGATCGCCGACGCGGTGGACGCCATCTTCCTGGTCGACATGGCGCACTTCTCGGGGCTGGTGGCCGCGGGGGTGCATCCCAATCCGTGCCTCCACGCCGATATCGTCACCTCCACCACGCACAAGACTCTGCGGGGCCCCCGCAGCGGGATGATCCTCGCCAAGGAAAAATATGGCGCCGCGATCGACAAAACCGTATTCCCGGGTATTCAGGGCGGTCCTCTGATGCACATCATCGCGGCGAAGGCCGTGTGTTTCCGCGAGGCCGCGACGCCCGAGTTCGCCGTGTACCAGAAACAGGTGCTGGCCAATGCCAAAGCACTTGCGGCGGGATTGCAGGAATGCGGATGCCGCGTGGTTTCGGGCGGCACCGATACGCACGTGATGCTGGTCGACGTATTCGCCAAGGGTGTCCGCGGCAAGGAAGCCGAAGCGGCGCTCGATCGCGCCTATATCACCGCCAATAAGAACACCATTCCGTTCGACGTGAATCCCCCGCTCAACCCGAGCGGCATGCGTTTTGGCAGTCCGGCCGTAACCACGCGAGGATTCCGGGAGACTGAAATGCAGGAGGTGGCGAGGCTGATCGCGCAGGTGCTTGAAGACATTTCGAGCGAATCCGTACTGGCCGGCGTTCGCCGCAAAGTAGATGCGCTCACGGAACGTTTCCCGCTGTACGCGTGGAAACTCAGCCCCGTTGCGCGGTAAATTTCGCCGATCGTTACGTGCGGTTCTACATTGGATGAGTGCCGCTGTCTTAGCAAGTCTCGCTGATTGAATAGGATCGCGCGCCGTGAATGGCGGGGCACGCGGAATAACAGCGGGGACGCCTAAGGACGCCCGATGCTACACATCGTCATCGACGTTCGCCACGCCGGCGATTTCGGGATCGGCACCTACATTCGCAACCTCACCCGGGCGCTGGCCCGTCTGGACCAGACCAACCGGTATACGCTGGTTATTCGCCCGGAAGACTCCGAGAGCTTCGTCACTCCGGGGCCGAACTTCAGTACCGTGGTTTACTCCCGGCCGGATACGCAGGTAATTCATAATTATACATTTCCGCGTTTTATTCGATTATTTAACGCAGATTTATATCATATTCCGTTAAATTCCATCGCTTGGTGGATGCCACGGCCTTACGTCGTCACCATCCATGACATGAGCACGCTCCTGTTCCCGGCGCATACCCGCACTTTCCGGCGTACTCTGCAAGAGGAACGCTACCGCCGCGGAGCCTTACGCGCCAGCCGTGTGATCACGGTATCGCATGCTACCCGCCGCGATATCGAGCATGTCCTGCACATTCCGTCCAGTCGCATCCGCACCATCTATAGCGCGCCCGACCCCGCCTTTACCGACGGGCATTGCGATGAGGCGTCGGACCGTCAGGTGCTCGACCGCTATTCGATTCACTACCCGTTCATCCTGTACGCCGGCACCATCCGCCCGCAGAAGAACATTCCGCGCCTCATTGAGGCGTTCGGGGTCCTCCGCTCGGATCTGGAACGGACTGATAAATATAGTGACTTACGCTTGATTATTATCGGCGATGAGCTCTCCCGGTATCCCGCAGTGCGCCGCGCCGTCGCCGAGACGCGCATGGAACCGCTGGTGCGATTCCTGGGGTTTGTCCCGCTCGAAACCCTGCGGGTTTTTTATCGCGCGGCGGCCGCGTTCGCCTTTCCATCTCTTTACGAAGGCTTCGGGCTTGCGCCCCTCGAAGCCATGGCGTGCGGTACTCCGGTGGTGGCTTCCGATATTCCGTCGTTGGTGGAAGCGGTGGGCGACGCGGCTGAATTGGTGAGCCCTGACAACGTTTTCGATATCGCGCGCGGCTTGCGCGAAGTGCTGCTCGACGACCATCGCCGGCGAGTACTTTCGGAAGCGGGCATTCAACAGGCCCGGCGCTTCCACTGGGACACGACAGCGCGCGAAGTTCTCGCGGTTTATCGCGAGATTAAATAGTAATTTAAAATAATATTGAAGTATTTATGGAATAATAGTACTATACGTACATGCGCACGCGACGGGGGACGCTGCGGTTCGGTTCGGGAGGTTCGGAAAATGGATTGGAGTCGTTCGGAAACACTGGCGCTCGCCATGCCTCACTGCGCGCAATGTCACGGATCTGGATTGCGCCTCGTAAAGAAGGGAGCCGCGCCCTGTAACTGCGTACTGCGCGCGATCTTCCGTATCTGCTGGGACCGTTTTGTTCGATGTGTCACGCAAGAGCGCCACTTGAGCCGGGTTTCCCTCGAGCCGCACCTGGGCCGTTCGCGCCCTTCCACATGGGGACGAAAAGACGAAGAATATATCGCTGATTTTTGCCTGGTTTCCCGCCGGGCGCTGGACGATTTTGAATACCAGCTATTCCGATACCACTTTATCCTCGGCGCGGACTGGAAGCTTTGCGCGCGGAAGCTGAACATGGAGCGTGGTAATTTCTTCCATGCGGTATATCGTGTAGAGCAGAGGCTGGGGCGCGTGTTCCGAGAGCTGGAGCCGTACCCGCTGTTCCCCCTGGATGAGTACTTCACGGGACCATCGACTCTGCTGCCTCCGCGAATACCTCCGAGGGGGACTTGCGACCGATTGCGTCCGACCCACCTCCAGTTTCCTCGCCCTCTGGCGGTGCCGGCTTAGGCGCAACTGGACTTCTCGCCTGCCGGCCGCTGCGTGGACCACATGTCAGTTCGGCGTGGGCTTCTCTACGTGGTCAATGACTACGACCGGCACGGCGACCTTTTTCGATTCCAGCTTGAGACCGAGTTTCTCCAGGGCGGCAAACATAGTTAATCCGCCGGCCGAATCGATTTGACCGGCGCCCATCCAATCGAGCCGGAAATTGTAGGCGCCGGCCAGCCCTGTTTGATCGATGACTGGTTTATCTACGTAGGCCGGCGCAATTCCCGGCAAGGCGTGCGCCAGTTCCGGCATGGTCGTGTTCGTGCATTGCAGATGCCGCCCGTCCGCGTCTGGACCTTTGGCTCCTATCGGGATGCAGCCCGTCTTTTCCGTGCCGTCCGCGCTCTGAAGCTTGGTCGGGCTCTTGGCCACCACTAACGCGTACGCACCCATCGTCCTTGGCTCGGTATGCATCACCAATTTGGTTTGCTCGGCCAAAAGGGATTGCAGCAGGGCCCGCAGCACGGGATACGGAGTGCCGGGCTGCGCTTTGCCGGCAACATCGTAGCGATCGTTATTGAACCAATCGGGGGCTCCCGCCATGGTTTGGTCCGAGACGTCGTAGGCAAACCGGAACAGCGTACTCATGGGCGTATTCGTTGCCCGGAACAGACCGCTGGGCAGCATGTCAAAGCCCAGCGCGGTGTCGCCAGAGACGTTCAATTTCATGGTCGCCACTTCGAACTCGGGGCGTACGGCCGGAGTTTGGCCGACCATCCCGCCGCACACAGACAACACCAGCGCGACCCTGAAAAACTCTCGCATGCTCATGCCTGTTGGTCCTCTTGGAGAGAAATACTCGGGCGCACACAGAAAGGTTACGCCATCCCATGCGGGTTTATTTCGTCTTCGGACTCCTGACTCCTGACTTCTTCTTATAATTGAGTTGAACCATGCGTAAGCGCTATCTCTACGTTTCCGGCCTCGTCCTGCTAGCGATCCTGTTGACGCTGTTGGTGTGGCAGGTATCGTTCAGCTTCGGCGAATACGGGCCCGCGAACCCGGCGCAAATTTTCGTCTTCTGGGCAGTCTCCACGCTGATTTTTCTGCTGACCGCGACGCTCAGCTTCATGCTGTTCCGCACCGGAGTGAAGCTTTACATAGACCGGCAGAGCAATCGCGAAGGCTCGCGCATCCAGACCAAACTGGTGTTGGGCGGCCTGGCGCTGAGCCTGCTGCCGGTGGTGTTCTTAGTGGCGTTCGGGTACCTGATCCTCAATCGCACCATCGGGAAGTGGTTCATGGCGCCGGCCGAAGGCGTGCGCGTCAACCTGGTGGAGTCTGCCGTGGCACTCGACGGCGAGGTGAAGGATCGTGCCCAAGCGCTTGCGAATTGGATGGCGACGGTGCCGGAGGTGCGTGCGGGCACCGCGGATTTCTCCAAGTTGTGCGAAGACAATCGAATCGCGGAATTGCATCTCGGCGGTACGAATCCTGGTGTTAATCCGGGTGCGAATCTATGTCCGCCAGCGGATTCGGAACCCGGCGCCAAAACACTTCAGGCGGGCGCGCCCCTGGGCGATGGCCGCAGCTTGCTGATCGGCGTACACCGCCCCATCGACCTCGACCGCCAGGAGCGTGAAATCGAGCGGCATATGAGCGAGTACAATCAACTCGCGGCGCAGCAGAAGACCATCAAGAATCTCTATCTTCTGTTCCTGTTGTTGATCGCGCTGTTCGTCCTGTTCGTTGCGACGTGGATCGCGTTGCTGCTGTCGAGGCACATCAGCGGGCCGATTTCCGCGCTGCTGGTGGCCGCGGGAGAAGTGCGCAGAGGAAATCTGGGGTATCGCGTGCAGACCAAGGCGATAGACGAATTGGCCACGCTGGTGCGCGCGTTCAACGAAATGATGCATGAACTGGAGGCCAACAGCCGCGAGTTGGAAAGCCGCCGCCAATTCACCGAAGCGATCCTCGAAAGCATTCCCACCGGCGTGATTTCGCTCGCGCCCGATGGCCGCATCCAGCGGGTGAATCGCGCGATGCACGGACTGCTGCCGGAAGCGCAGATCGCTCGCGCGGCGCATCTTCGCGACTTATTTCCGATGGACGACGTGGCCGAAATCGAGTATCTGATGAAGCGCGCGCTGCGCACCGGCGTGGCCGCCAGCCAGATCGATTTCGAATCGCCCGGCCAGGTTCTGCATCTCGCCATTACGGTTTCAGCGCTTCCGGTGCGGCATTCAGCCGCTCCTGGATTCGTAGTCGTCCTCGAAGACACCAGCGAACTGCTGCGGGCGCAGAAAGCGGCGGCTTGGCACGAAGTGGCGCGCCGGATCGCGCACGAATTGAAAAATCCTCTGACGCCGATCGCGCTGTGCGCCGAAAGAATCGCCCGCCAGTTGGATCGCGGCGGGCAAGCTCCGGAATCGGAGCGCATCCTGCGCGAGTGCGCAGCCACCATTTCGCGCGAGGTGGAATCGGTGAAAACGCTCGCCGACGAGTTTTCGCAGTTCTCCCGATTCCCGGCCGCCCAGCCGGCGCCGTGCGACATGAACGAGATCGTTCGCAACGCGCTGTATGTTTTCGAGGGACGCCTGGACGGCATCGATCTGCGCGTCGATCTGGCTTCCAGTCTTTCGCCGGTGTATGTGGATCGCGAACAATTCAAGCGCGTGGTGGTGAATCTGGTGGACAACGCTGCGGAGGCGATGCGCGAATCGCTGGTGAAGCGGTTGCTGGTGTCCACACGTGCCACCGCTGGAGAAACCGTGGAGCTGATGGTAGCCGACACGGGATGCGGAGTCTCCGCCGGTGACAAGGAAAAATTGTTTCTGCCGTATTTCTCCACCAAGGGCCGCGGCACGGGCCTGGGGCTCGCGATCGTCAATCACATTCTGTCCGAACATGGCGCGCGAATTCGCGTCGAGGATAACCGTCCGGCGGGCGCGCGTTTCTATGTAGAGGTCCCCGTGACCGTCGCCGCTGAAGCTGAGGCGCGCGCATGAAGCGCACCCGTGTGTTGATCGTCGACGACGAACTGGGAATTCGCGAATCGCTCGCGGGTGTGCTCGAAGACGAAGGCTATTCGTGCCACGCGGTGGGATCGGGTGAAGAATGCCTGGCCGCGCTCGCACGCGAAAACTACGAAGTTGCGCTGTTGGACGTGTGGCTTCCTCAAATGGACGGAATGGAAACGCTCGCGCGGATCCAGGAAATTCCCTTCGCGGACCGGCCGGAGGTAGTCATTATTTCAGGCCACGGAACCATCGAAACAGCCGTCAAGGCGACTAAGCTCGGCGCATTCGATTTTCTTGAGAAGCCGTTGACCATCCAGAAGGTCATCGTCGTGCTGAATAACGCCATCCAGCAGCGGCGTCTGGAACTGGAGCTGAGCCGGTTGAAGGAAACCGGCGACACGCAGCCCCGGATTATCGGCGATAGCGTGCCGATGAAAGCGCTCCGGCAACAGCTCTCACTCATGGCGGCAACTAATGGCCGCGTGCTGATTTTCGGCGAAAGCGGCACCGGGAAAGAGCTGATCGCGCATGCGATCCATGCCGCCAGCGCGCGCAGCGGCGACGCATTCGTGGAAGTGAACTGCGCTGCGATTCCCGAAGAACTGATCGAAAGCGAGCTGTTCGGCCACCGCAAGGGAAGCTTCGCCGGCGCGCTAGAGGACAAGATTGGGAAGTTGCAGAAGGCGCATGGCGGCACGCTATTCCTGGACGAAGTCGGCGACATGTCGCTCAAAACGCAAGCCAAGGTTCTGCGATCGCTGGAAGAGCAGCGGTTTGAGCCGGTGGGCGCGGCGGAATCCATGCAAGTGGACGTGCGTGTGGTCGCGTCGACGAACAAGAATCTGGAAGAGGAGATCGAGCGCGGAAACTTTCGCGAGGATTTGTTTTATCGTTTGAACGTGATTCCTTTTCATGTTCCACCGTTGCGCGAACGCGTGGAAGATGTCCGTCTGCTGGCCAATCATTTTCTGAAGGAGTTCACCACCGCGTATGGCCGTAAGACCAAAGAACTGACGGAGGAAGCCTTGCGCGTACTCGAAGAGTATCCTTGGCCCGGCAACGTTCGGGAGCTGCGCAATCTGATGGAGCGGATCGTCATCATGAACCCGCAGACGCGAATCGACGCCCGGCACATTCCGCTCGATCGCGCGCGGCGCACCGCGCTCGACCGTTCGGTGGATCGCTTCGGGAGTCTTCAGGACGTTCGCGAGGCGGCGGAGCGGGATTATATCTTTAAGAAACTCGAGGAAGCCAAGGGCAACGTCACGCGCGCGGCGGAGATGCTCGGGTTGGAGCGCAGTCATCTGTATCGCAAAATGAAGGCTTTGGGAATCGCGCCGAAAGAAGGCGCAGGAATCGTATAAGATCGTCACTGAGATCGGCAAACCATCACATTAGGAAACCAGGAGACCAGCATGTCAGACGTATTTATCGTGGACGCGGTGAGAACGCCCATTGGGCGCGGCAAAGACGACGGGGCGCATCATCAGGTGCATCCGGTCGATCTGCTCGCGCAGACGCTGAACGCTTTGATCGATCGCGTGGGAATCGACAAGCACCAGGTGGAGGATATTGTCGCGGGTTGCGTTACGGCTACAGGCGAGCAGGGCTCCTGCATCGGGCGGATGGCCGGTTTGAAAGCGCGATTCCCGAACGAAGTGCCCGCGGTGCAGCTCAACCGGTTTTGCGGCTCGGGACAGCAGGCGATTCACTTCGCGGCGCAGGCGATCGCCGCGGGCGATATCGACATGGCCATCGGCTGCGGTGTCGAATCCATGAGCCGCGTGCAAATGGGCCGAGACAACGCGCTGACCGACGAGTTCCGCGCCGGCTTCCCCGTTCGCCTGTTGCATCAGGGCATTTCGGCCGAAATGATTTCCGAAAAATGGCAGGTCCCGCGCGGAGAGCAGGACGAGTTCGCCGCGCAGAGCCATTGCCGCGCGGCTGCCGCTCAGCGCAACGGATGGACCAGAAACGAAGTTTTCGTGATGAACGGCCGCGACTCGGATGAAGGCGTGCGCGCGAATCCCGATCTCGCGAAAATGGGCGCGCTGAAGCCAGTGTTTCGTCCCGACGGAGTGGTCACCGCTGCGAATTCGAGCCAGATTTCCGATGGCGCCGGCGCAGTGCTACTGGCCAGCGGCCGCAAGTGCGACGAGCTCGGCTTGAGAAAGCGCGCGCGCATTGTGGCCCGCGCCGTGGTCGGCAGCGATCCCGAGTTGATGCTGACCGGTCCAATTCCGGCGACGAAAAAGGCGCTGGCCATGGCGGGTTTGACCATCGACGATATCGACGCATTCGAAATCAACGAAGCCTTCGCATGCGTGCCGCTGGTGTGGATGCGCGAAACCGGCGCGAAGATGGATCGGCTGAACGTACAGGGCGGCGCGATCGCGCACGGACATCCGCTGGGCGGAACCGGCGCGGTGCTGATGACCAAGCTCGTGAATATTCTGGAGCGCACCGGCGCGCGCTACGGCTTGCAATCCATGTGCATCGGCTACGGAATGGCGACGGCGACGATCATAGAGAGAGTAAACTGAGGGTAGTGACAGCTAAGACCCAGATTTCCGAGTCCGAGTACTTCGAAATGCGTTTTGAGGATCTGGAGCCGGAGTTTGTCCACGGAGAGCTGATCGAGAAGTCCATGCCCACATTGATTCATGGTTGGCTTCAAGTTCTGTTGGGTATCCGACTCCGTGTCGCGGGGTTTCCGGTGGTGGCGGTTCGGATGCGTCTCGCCGCAGGCGTGATCCGGATCCCTGACGTCGCGCTGTTCATCGGTTCTCTTCCTGCCGAACAGGTGCCCACGCATCCGCCGTTTGTTGTTATCGAAATCACCTCTCCAGACGACCGCCATGTGGAAGTCCTCCGCAAGTTGGAGGACTATCGCACCTGGGGGGTACGGCACATCTGGCTCATCCAGCCCGAGCTTAGGAAATTTCACGTGTACGAATCCGGCAGTCTCCGTGAGGTTGGCCAATTCGAGCTGACCGATTCCAACATCCGAATTGTCGCAGACGAATTATTCGCCGAAGCTACTGCTCCGTAAACGCCTCAGCCTCGACGTCGACGTCTGCGAGAACGCTGACGTCCAACAGCTCAACCTCGGCCCGTTCCCCATCCGGCGAGGAATTCTGAATGATTACTGAAGCGACGTCGGACGGCGTCGAGGACCGCAGGTACAACGTAATCGCATCGGCGCCGGCGCGCACGAATGCGCGCTCGTGGAAGGCGTCGCCAGCGCGGTTCAGCAAGCCGAAACCCGCTTCTCCCGCGGACACCCTGGCGCGCACTCTCACCCAAATCTCCGCGATCCCGGCGGGAAGCTCGGCGATGGGAGCCATGGCGGCGTAAGCCCATCGTCCCTCGGGAGTCACAATCCTCACGGGAGGCCCCAGGTCCACGCTGCCTCCGGGTCCTGCCGGGCGAATCTCTCCAGCCATCTCCGGGATTTCGCGGAGATGATGATTGAGCGCCGTAGTCCGGGGCATGCCGTGCCTCTTGCGGTAGTTCTCCTTGATCTCGCCGATCGTGAAAAAGCCGCGAGTATCGTCTACGACGTCTCCGAATCCTTTCGCAGGCGACCGCTGAAAATGCAACCCGAGAGACTTCAGATTCGCGATCCCGGCCCGCACGTCGCGAGGCGGCGTGAATCCCCGCATTTGATTTTCAAAGTTATCGCGATCCCACGCATCGATCACGATGTTTTGTTGATAGTGCACGTCACATACGCAAGCGATCCCAGGCTGGGGACAGCAGATGGATTCGCGATTCAGTTCCAGCCGGTCTTCAAAAATATTGCCGAGTGACGGGAATTGCACGGTGATGCAGGGCGTGATATTGCCCGTCTGCAGATTCACCGCTATCATGCGGCTCCCCGCATAACACTTCAACCCAGTTGTATCCAGTCCTCCTTCCAGCACAATATGCTGTGCCATCGACGAGAAGTGCGATTGCAGAAGCTCTCTCTCCTGATCGGAATACGCACCGGGATATCGCTTCGAATACATTGCGGTGGGATGGAAGCAAACATCCATTTCCCGGCATCGATCCGCAAGCTCCGCCATTCGTCCAAGGCGCTGCGGCTGCCCAACAAAGCGCAGGATCACGTTGTGCCCCGCGGCCTTTAGCATCTGGATTTTCTCGAAGTATCTGGTCTCATCCAACTCAGCTTCTGGATGGAACGACGCCATGATGTATTCCACCTGCGGTGCTCCATGTTCAAGCAGAAACCGGAAACCGGGATGGTTCTTGCCCACCAGGAGCGCCGTGTTGAACGCGATCCTGTTTCCGGCTTCAAACAGAGGTTCCGCGAGGCGATCCAGGTTGGGGGCGATCAATGGCTCGCCGCCCGTGAGTACCAGCAGCCATCCGAGACCGGGCAATGTTCGCTTGAGGAAGAACGACTGGATCTTGGCGATAAATTCCAGATCTTCGAAAGGCTTCAGTTGGCTGAAATCGAGGACCTGCCCGCTCTCGGCTAGCCAACAATAGCCGCACTTGTGCGTGCAGGTGTCGAACATGTAAACTTCGGCGACACGATAAGATGCGGGCATGGAGTCCGCAGGATCCTGAGGCACCCCCTCACTGTAGCGCGACATCGAGCCGGTCCGACGCCGATTACCGCCCCGTAAATGCAGGCGCGCGCTTCTCTAAGAAATGTGCGACGCCTTCGCGAAAATCTTCAGTGCCGAAGCTGCCCTTCATCTCTTCCGTCGCGAGGTCGAACGCCTCGCCGAGATCCTGAAGCAGCCCCGCGTAGATCTGGCGTTTCATCACGCGCAACGATCGCGGCGAGACAGTCGACGCAAGCTCCCGCGCGAATGCCTGCACCGTGCTCAGGAAATTTTCCTCTGGAATCACCCGACTTACCAAGCCGATACGCAATGCCTCCGCCGCGTCCACCATCTTCGACGTGTAGATCATTTCGATCGCGTGGCCGACTCCGATCAGCCGCGGTAGCATCCACGCCAGGCCGTATTCGGCCACCAGCCCGCGCTTCGAAAAAATCGCCGAAAAGCGCGCCTTTTCGGAAGCGAACCGAAAATCGCAATACAGCGGCACGATGAACCCAAGCCCGACCGAGGGCCCGTTGATCGCGGCGATGATTGGCTTGGGAACCGAGAGCAGCCAGGCGTGTTTCTTGCGGAAATCGGCGCGCACGTCGCCGTCGGTACTGACATCGGTGAGGAAAGCGGCGCGCGGCGTGGATTCCTGCGAGATCGCCGACAGCAGGCTCATGTCCGCACCAGCGCAAAATCCTTTACCCGCGCCGGTGAGGATGATGATGCGCACCTGGTGGTCAGCGGCAGCGCCGCGAATCGCCGCGGTGAACTCTTCCTCCATCTTTTGCGTCCACGCGTTGAGCTTGTCGGGGCGATTCAGCGTGATGGTCGCGACGAAATTCGCGACGTCGTAGGTGATCTGTTCATAGGCTGGCATATCGATTAACTTTGTGGTCGATTTGTGGCTAGTTTGTGGTTGTTTTGTGGCTAGTTTGTGATTGTTTTACGGTTAAACCAGCGCGTGCTCTTTGCGTAGTTCTCCGAGTTTCTCTTCCGCGAGCTTCTTCACCTTCGCGATGTTCGCTTCCTTAATTCCCTCATAGCCGCGAATCTGATCCGGCAGGGCGGCGATCTCCAGCGCCTGCGGAAGAGTCTCGTCGGTCAAGCCATCCATCACCTGCGTGATCAGCGAGCGATACCAGTCAATCAACGCCCGCTCCGCGCGGCGATGAGCGCTGTAGCCGAAAATATCAAACGCGCTTCCGCGAAGAGCCCGCATCGACGCCAGCATCTTCAGCGGGGTCCTGAACCACGCGCCTAATTTCATTTTCTTCTTTACGCCAAACCGTCGCAGCAGCGGTGGATGCAGATTGTAGGAAATCGAATCGACCTGCTCCCAGGTTTCGGTCACTTTTTTCGTGAATTCGGGTTTTGTGAGGAGGCGCGCGACTTCGTACTCATCTTTGTAGGCCATCAATTTGTACAGATAACGCGCGACCGTCTCTTCCAGCGCAGGCGCGCGGCGAGCCACATCCGCCACGAAATCCGAATACTTCTTCCCCCACGCAGCGTTCTGATAGGCCGTCAACTCCGCGACGCGATCCAATGCGGCAGCTCCGTCCCCGCCGCGCGGCGCAAGGAATTCCTCCACCGACTTCGCGTCATGGTAATACTTGCGGCCCCATTCGAACACTTGCAGATTCCTCTCGACGTCGACTTCGTTCAAGCGGACCGCCTGCTCGATCGCATCGAGCGACAGCGGAATCAAACCCCCTTGATACGCGATCCCGACCATGAACAGATTCACCGCGAGATGGCTGCCGAACAACGCTTCCGCCACGCGATTGCCGTCGACGAAAATATTCCGCCCGCGCCGTGTCACCGTGTTGATCTTTTCGAGCATTGCCGGCGACCCACCCATCGGCGCGCGTCCGCGAATCACGTCGATGGTGGGCGTGAGGTTCGTGTTCATCACTGCGGTGGTGCGGTCCGGCGACGCGAACTTCATGTGCTCGGGATTGGCGACGCCGATCATGTCGAAACCCAGAATCACGTCGGCGTTGCCAATATTGATCCGGTTCGGCACGGCGATCGGCGTGCGGCTCAGCAACAAATGCGAAACCACCGCACCGCCTTTTTGAGCGGAGCCGGTCTGATCTAATGTGGCCACGTACAACCCATCCACCCATGCGGCCGTCGCCAGCAGCGCGTTGATGGTTACTACGCCCGTTCCGCCGATGCCCGGCATGATGATCCGGTACCCATCTCCAATGGGCGCTAGTTCGCGCGGCGGAGGAACCTCAGTCGCCGGAAGCGATGGGATCGGCCGGCGGCGCAAGCCCGTCCCCGGCTTGATTTTCACGCTGACGAAGGACGGGCAATCGCCCAGTGCGCACGAATAATCCTTATTGCAGGAGGATTGGTGGATTCGAGTTTTCTGGCCCCGCTCGGTCATCACCGGAAGCAAGCTCATGCAATTGGATTGCTTGACGCAATCGCCGCAACCTTCGCATACTTCTTCGTTGATCATCAGGCGACGCACCGGTTCCTGGTAAGTCCCGCGCGATCGTTTGCGGCGCTTTTCAGCGGCGCATTCCTGGTCGTAAATCATCGCGGTAACGCCGGGAAGCTTTTCGAGCTCCGCCAGGGTATTCTCCAGTTCGGATCGATCGCGAACCTGTACGTTGGAAGCGAACTCGATGTTTCGCCACCGCTCGACATCCTCGGCAAGAACGATGGTCTTGCGCACGCCTTCGGCCTCCAGCTTCTTGGTCAACTGCGGAATTGTCAGCGCGCCCTGGGCCGCCTGTCCGCCGGTCATCGCGACGTGGCCGTTGTAGAGAATCTTATAAGTAATGTTGAGGCCGGACGCAATCAGCGCCTGTACGGCCAGCGAGCCGGAGTGAAAGAAAGTTCCGTCACCAATGTTCTGAAAAATGTGCTGATGGCCCACGAACGGCGCCATCCCGATCCACGGCGCGCCCTCGCCGCCCATGTGCGTGAGAAACGAAAAGCTGCGATTGGAATCGATCAGCCGCATGCCCATGGTGTGGCAGCCGATTCCGCCGCCCGCAACCTGTCCCGGCAACAGCAGCAGCGATCGATTGTGCGGGCAGCCGGAACAAAAGTTCGACGCGCGGGACGCGGATGCGATCTCGCGCGGCCGCGCCGCAACGTCGTCGACGAAGCGCATGCGCGCGACCACTTGTTCCGCCGGTCCCAGGAATGACCCGTGCGACGTGAGTAATCCGCCAACCACTTTTGCGATCTTGTCGGGATCCAGCTCGCCCGCCGGTGGAAACAACGGAGCGCCTTGAAGGTCGGTCTTGCCGATGATGGAGGGCCGCACGGCTTGGCTATACAGCGCGTCGCGCATATGCAGCTCCAGGAAACTGCGCTTTTCCTCGATCACCAGGATGGTTTCCAGGCCTTCGGCGAATTCGCGCGCGAATGCCGCATCCAGCGGGAATGTCATCCCGAACTTCGCGATGCGGATTCCCAGCTCGCCGAGTTGATCCTCGCCGATCCCCAGATCGCGCAACGCCTGCATGAGGTCGTAATAGGACTTGCCGGCGCTGGCGATGCCGAGCCACGGTCTGTGCGCCCCCGTCTCATTGAACTGCGCCCCGTGCCAGCGATTCAGCCGATTCAGCCTCGCGAACTCGATCGCTGCCTGTAACCGCCGCGAGTTCACTTCGTGCTCCAGCGCCAGCGTAATCGGCGGCACCAATCGCGTATCGACGGTTTTCTGATAATTTTCGGGTATGCGGATCCGCGGCTCATCGGGATCCACCACCACGGTTCCGCCGCCATCGCAGATGTCGGTGACCATTTTCAGACCCACCCAAGCGCCTGAGAATCGCGAGAGCGCGATCGCGAGCAATCCGTAGTCGATAATCTCCTGCGTGTTGCCGGGATACAGAAACGGAATACCGACGTTGTAGAGACTGAAATCGCTTTGATGCGGAATGGTGGAACTTTTGCAGCTATGATCGTCGCCGGCCAGCACCAGTGCAGCACAATTCGTTCCGGTGCCCGCCAGATTCGCGTGCCGGAAAATATCGCCGGAGCGATCGACGCCCGGCCCTTTTCCATACCAGATGCCCAGCACGCCGTCGACTTTGGGTTTGCCAACGACTGAGAAAATCTGGCTGCCCATGACGGAGGTCGCGGCCAGATCTTCATTCACACCCGGACGGAAAACGATGTTGTGCTCGTCGAGCATCTTGCGCGATCGCGCCAGTTGGAGATCGTAACCGCCCAGCGGCGAGCCTTCGTAGCCGGAAATAAACGCGCCCGTCGACAAGCCCGCGCGGCGGTCGCGACGCATCTGGTCCATCGGCAATCGCACCAGGGCTTGGATTCCCGTAAGATAGACGCTACCTCGCTCGATGGTGTATTTGTCTGATAGGCGCATAAGGTCGTGGCCGGAAACCCCGGCTTCTGACTCAGGTTCCTGGGTCCGTTCCGGACTGAGCTCCTGACTCCTTGTTTTCCCGTTGTATCGTATCACAAGATGCCCCAAGAGCCCTTTGTTTTTGAGAGCCGCGTGCGCTTCGGCGATACCGACGCCAGCGGGCGGATTTTCTACGTCTCCCTGTTGAACCACTTTGACGCCGCCGAGGCCGAGTTCCTGCGATTTCTGGGCGTCGGGTATCGCGAAATTCAGGATCGGAAGGTGGGCTTTCCGCGGGTACGCGTCGAGTGTGATTACACCGGCGCGCTGGTGTATGACGATCTGATGCGGATCGCCGTCAGCGTCGATAAAATCGGACGGTCGTCCTTCACACTTGCCTTCGATGTGAGCGTTGAAGAGCGCCCTGCCGCGCGCGGAAAAGTCACCATCGTTTGCGTGGATCGGCAGACGGCGAAATCGATTCCACTACCGGAGAACTTGCGTGCGGCGCTTTCGAAGTGACGTGGCGCGAGCCCTAGGCCGGTTTCACAGTTGCTGTGAATCAATGTGGGGCGGACGCCCTCGTCCGCAGCCCGGCCCCCTGGCCGGGCTTGTTGCGCGACCAGGGGGTCGCGCGCGGGTCAGGGGACCCGCCCCACGAGGACCGCAGATCTGCGTTATCCGTGAAGGTCTAGTGGCCGTCGTCATGGCCGTGATGTTGAGCGCCTGCTCAAACGCAACGGAAAAAATGCAACCCGTCCGCATTGCAATCGGCGGCCAGGCACAGCTCATTTATCTCACGGCGACTCTGGCACAGGAGCTTGGGTATTACCAGGACGAAGGCCTCCCGGTCACGCTGCTCGATTTCCCGGGCGGACAAAAATCACTCGAAGCCCTGCTTGGCGGCAGCGCGGATGTCGTCTGCGGATTCTACGACCACACGATTGTCATGGCGACCGAAAATCGCGAGTTGCGAGCCTTCGTCGCCATGTTGCGATATCCAGGTTTGGTCGCCGTATCGCCCAACATCAGCCGCATTGAAGATCTGAGAGGCAGGATCGTAGGAGTGTCTTCAGCGGGTTCGTCGACGCATTTTCTGCTGAACTATCTGTTGGTTGCTCACGGCATGAAGCCGGAGGATGTCAGCACCGCGTCCATCGGAATGAGCGCCACCGCCGTCGCCGCTGTGACGCACGGCAAGGTTGCCGCAGCCATCATGACCGACCCCGCGCTCGAAATTGTCCGCCGGCAATCGCCCGGGTTGAAGATCCTGGCTGACACGCGCACCGCCGAAGGAACGCGAGCTGTGTTCGGTGTCGATACCTATCCCAGCGTCGTGTTGTACTCGACGGAGCGGTGGATCAACGGGCATCGCGGTCAGGCTTCAAAGCTTGCGCACGCGATCATGAGAACCCTCGATTGGATGCGGTCGCACACGCCGGAGGAAATCCGCGCGCGGATGCCGGCGCAGTTCCGCACGGAGAACGCGGCCGCGGATCTCGAAGGTCTGCAATCGTTGAAGACCATGTTGTCCGAGGATGGCCGGATCACGCCGGAATCCGCCGCGATCGTCAAGAAGGTGTTGAGCGTGTCGCTCGAGAAGGTGCGGTCGGCGGACATCGATCTGGCGAAGACTTATACCAACGAGTTTGTCCTCCGCTAGACCATTTTCAGAGTTTTTGTAGACCAATGTGGGGCGGACGCCCTCGTCCGCAGACCGGCCCCCTGGCCGGTCTCATGGCGCGACCAGGGGGTCGCGCGCGGGTCAGGGGACCCGCCCCACCTGGGGTGCTGATCTACGTTAGCTCTGAAACCGGTCTAATCAAACGGGGTGGCCTGGGCCTTGCGGCGCATGTTCGACCGGGCGTGGGAGTGGGTCGGTTTGAACTGACGGGCTCGTCAGCGTGACGCAAAGAACGCTAACGTCCCGACCGAAACCGCAATCGCGCAAAGGACAAGTATCGTTCGCGTTCCCCACCTGCGCAAAAGTACTCGGAACCTGTATGCCAGCAATAATGCCACGGCGACCAAGGTGACGATGATCTGCCAGAATAGCGGCATAGCCGGTCCAATGCTACCACCGGCGAACATCCACCGGGGAACATCCATGTCCATGGTTACCTATGCAACAGCATGTCGTGGCCCTGCCGAATTTCGGAATGAAACTGACTGTCGCCCGGGCCTGCGCTAATCTGAAAGCGTAAGCATGCACCGATTCCTGCTCCACAACGACGACATCCGTGACGCAGGCGACTTGATCGTCTCACCCGGACAGCTCGGCCTGTTGAACGGATGGGGCGTGTTTTCGACGCTGCGGGTGTACTCCGGCGTCATGTTCCAGTGGGAGCGCCACTGGGCGCGCATGCGGCGCGACGCTGTCCGATTGCGTGTTCCTTTTCCCGAAGATCCGGCCTGGCTCGAGCAGCGGCTTCACCGGCTGATCGAGGCGAACCAGGCGTGGAATGCAACGCTGCGAGTGGTGATTGTCAGGAATCGCGGCGGAGCGTGGCTCAAGATGTGGGAGGGGCCGGCTGCCAGCCGCGAATTTGACGCCATCGCTTTCACCGCTGACGTGAATCAATGGGATGCCGATAAAGGTGTCCGGCTGGGCCTGGTCCCCAACGCGCGGTATGCGGCTAACGAATTCGCCGGCGTGAAGGTTCTTTCGTGGTCGCAAAATCTGACTTGGTTTGAGCGGGCGCACGAGGAGGGGTTCGACGAAGTCGTGCTCTTGAACGAGCGCGGCGAGGTGGCCGAGTGCACGTCGGCGAACATTTTCGCCGTGGATATCGATGACCAGGGCAAAGCACGTGTCTCGACGCCGCCGCTGTCGTCAGGGTGTCTGCCGGGTGTGACGCGAGCGGTGCTGCTCGAGGAGTTGCGCAAGGGGCCGGATGTTCGAGTCGCTCAAGTCCGAATAGCTGAAAAGATACTGATGCCCGCCGATCTGGAAGCAGCCGATGAGGTGTTCATCACATCGACGACACGCGAGCTGCTTCCGGTGGTTTCGATCGACGGACTAAAGCTGCGACAATCGCCGAGCCAGGTTCGCCTAGGTCTGCAAACTGCCTTTACCGAACGCGTCCGGGCCTATGTTGGCGCGCGCCTCGCCGTTCCGGCTGGCACATAGTAGCGAATGGGCGCGAAAAACGTGCTAAGAACAAGCCAAAAAACCGCAAAAAGAGTCTAAAATACAACCGGAACGTGGGCGGTCGCCTGTAGCGCACATGGGACAAAAGATCCCGAAATTGCGGGCTCCGCAGCCCATCGATCCGGTATAATTTGAACAAGGGAGCGCGATGCAGCTCGCATGTCCGAAGTGTGGAACGCGTGACGTTCGCGTTTCGCAACGACAGGATATCGGAGAATATTTTAAAGCTCTGCTGGGAATTTATCCCCTGCGATGCCGCAGATGCCGCGCCCGCTGGCATACGGCCGCGTGGAAGTCAGGCGCTTGGAAATACGCACGCTGCCCGCGCTGCTATCGCCAGGAACTGACCACCTGGAGTCAGCAATACTATCACCCGCGCCGCTGGATCGTCTTGATGCTCCGGCTTGGCGCGACGCCCTATCGCTGCGCGGCTTGCCGCTGCAATTTCGCAAGTTTCCGGCCGTGCAAGGAAAAGTATTCCTGGCGGAAGGCAGCAGAGGCGGCACAAAAGGCCGAGACGCAAGTTCCCAAGTAGTGGGCGGCTCCAGCTTTCGGCCTGCCGTTCGCAGTCCTGCTCACCCGATAGCTGACGCGCGATTCGCTCATTGCGAAGCTCGGCCACCTCACACTCCTGTTGGGCATTGAGGTTGACGCGAACGGTGCAGTTCTAGCTCTAGCAGTATGAGGGGACAAAAAATGGTTCCAAGTGACCCGTCGATCAGCTCGTTCTCCGTCCGGCATGCACGGTCGGAACATGGCATTCGGAATGTCGTGACGTGAGCCCTTTGCTCCCCGCCGCCGGTTTTGGCCGGCTGCGGATCAATGCTCCGGTGCGCGTCCGCTATCCATTCCGATAGAAGCCTGCTTCTCGATGCGGCCTTTCACTCTCCGGCAGCGACGGCTGACCTTTCGATCCGTCTCCGCAGCCGGGTCAACGCTCCTGGCCTGCATCTTCGAAACAATTCCAAAATCTGCGTCCAGCCCGTTCGGTCTCATGCTCCCGCCCCCTCCCGGCTTTTTGTCGCCGCGCGGGGTGCGTTCAACGCATCAAACCCGTTGCCAGATCCGATCTTGAAACTCCCTGCCTGTCTTTAGACCTTCACTCCCCGTCGGGACCTCTCGATCCCTCCGGATTGTAGTGCTCAGCCCTCTTCCAGACAGAGAAGCTTACCCTAACGAGTCGCCCGATCTTCCCTCGCTCCCCGCCGCGCCCGAAATAATCTCTTATCACGTTTGCGCGTCGGATCATCGTTCCGGATCCGCTACTTCCCGCCAGGCTCGCTGTCCTTCGAACCTCTTGGAACCATGTTCATGATGCACCCTGAATCGATTTCAGTCAAGTGAAAATACGCAATGTTTCGAACGTTTTAACAAGAAATATCTGGTTTTGTTTCAATGCGTTACACGAGAGAGTCCGTGGAAGATGTGTGGATAAAACACGCGACGCTGATGTTGTTCTTGGGATTCGCCGCGACGCTCGTTAAGGCAACAAATGCAGAATCATTCCCGTGTCCGTCGCCACCCACAGATGCTCCGCGTCCGGCCCGGCCATGATCAGCGAGCGTGCGTTCGCCTTGTAATCGACGTCCATCTCCGTCCAATCTGTCAGATTGGTGCTCGAAAGGATCTTGACCTTTCCGGGAATCGGCGCGGTGTTGAGGCGCCCAGGGGGTTCGACAGCGGCAAGAAACGCGCGCGGGCCGCGAAATATCGCGCAATCCATCACACGCAGTTTGTCGCGATACACGCTGGTGACCTTACCGGCGCGCGCATCCATATGATAGACCTCCGACGGTGAATCGAACGTCTGGTCGAACTGCTGGACGGAAAGCCCATCCGCGCCCGCCAGACACACGTTCGACATGACTCCGAACACCTCCGCGCTTTCGCTCTTCCATGTCGCCCCGGCATCGCCCGTCCTCAGATCCAGCGCGAGCGTGGGGACTTTGCGGCGCTTCGCGGCGCGTTCCGGCTCCATCCACTCGGGTAAATTCGGCTCGTCGCGGCGCGGTGGCGCGGAGGCGCCGTAGATCATTCCCGCTTTGCCACCTTCAAAATAGATTTGAGTGTACGCCGTGAATTTCGGATCGCCGGGGGGCTGCGCCGCTGCCGCCACCGGGGTCCAGGTCACGCCGCCGTTCTTCGATTCATATACGGATTTTTGCAGCCCGACCGCGAAGCCGTGCTTCGCATCCAGGAACCAGACCCGCGTAATCAGCCCGCTGGGCAACTGGCTGATCTTCTTATCGGGTTTGATCTGCGGCGCGATTCTTTTCCAGGCCGCTCCGGACGTCTCGGTGTACCAGAACGAGTCGTCCGTCACCATCCAGCCCTCGGATTCGTTCAGAAAGAAAATCGATCGCGGATGTTCCTGCAATTCTTTAATGGCCCAGCGCGCGCCGCCGTCGCTCGAAACCAGCGCGACGTACCGCGCCTTTTTCCGCGACAGTTCGTCCTGGATGGTGCCGACCGCGATCCCGTGCGTGCCGGAGGGAAACGCGAGATCCTCGATCACCAGCGTGTCGCGGCCCTCATCGTAGAAATACTGAATCTTCCAGCGTTCCGCGAAAGCCGGAGCTTGGAAACCGGACACGATCGCGAGAACCATCGCCAGCCGCTTGAGGATAATCGCCAGCCGTTTCATAGTCCAGAACCTCACGAGCGGCGCGCCGGCGCCATCACCAGATCGAAAATCGAGCCTGATACCAGAGCCGCCGGATCGGCCGCCGCCAGCGCCACCAGGCATCCCACCTGTTCGCCGACCGTGGTCAGCACTTCCATCTCCCCGCCGGTGTGAAAATGCGGCTCGCGATGCTGCACGTTGATCACGCCCGCGACGCGATTCCGTAGAATCACCGGCGCCGAAAGAAACGCTTCGTAGGTGTCCTCCGGCAGATCCGTGAAGCGTTTGAAGCGCGGATCGAGATACGCCTCGCGCGAGATCGAAAGCAGACGGCGTTCGCTTGCGACGCGCCCGGTCAAGCCCTCGCCCAGCTTCAGTCGTACTTTGCCGATGGTATCGGGCTGGGGATTATTGGAAGCGCACAGCACCAGCTCCTGATTTTCCAGCAGGTACAGCAGGCACGCATCGCATCCCATGAATTCGACCACCAGAGATACCACACCCTGGAAAGCTTCGGCCAGGCTCATGTCGCGAGCCATGAACCGGCTGATTTTCTGGAGCAGCCGAAGCTGCTGCTCGGTATGTTCGAGCTGCGATTCGAGCTCTTTAGCGCGCGACACGTAAGCCGGCCTCCAGAAAAACCCGCAGCCTACTTGCCGAAATAGGTCTCGTCATAGACGATGTTCTTCTTGCCTTTTAAAGCGGCCAGCGCATCCTGAGCATGTTGCTGCACCCTCTGTTGAGCCTCCGTGGCTTGCTGCTGCTTCATCTTCTGTTCGATCTCGCCATGCGCCTGCTCGAACGTCCGCGCGGCGTGCGATTCCACCAGGATCAGGTGATAGCCGAATTGTGTCTTTACCGGTTCGGTGACCTTCCCGATCTCGGCCGCGAAGGCGGCTTGATCGAATTGCGGCACCATGCGTCCCTTAGTGAACGACCCCAGATCGCCGCCTTGCGGCGCGTTGCCGGTATCGTCCGATTCGGCCTTGGCCAGATCGTCAAACTTCGCGCCCGCGACAATCTTGGCGCGAATCTCGTTGGCCTTGGCAAGCGCTTCCGCGTCGCTCAAGTCCTTCTGGCCCGCTCGAATCGGCACACTCGACCCCTTGTAGCGGATCAGGATATGCTTGGCCTTGACTTCGTCCCAATCCTGCGTGTGCGTGGAGTAATACGCGTGCAGTGCCACGTCATCGGGGGGAAGCGCCGATGCGGCCGCGAGGTTGGATTGATCCTTGGCCAGCTCCTGATACATATTCCGCGCGATGATCTGGTCCACCTGGATTTTGATCTGCGCCTGGACAATGGGGATCTGGTCGATCTTGCGCGCGCGGCCTTCCTGCGCCAGCGCCTTCAGCTCGGCTAGCGATTCGGCGAGCTTGCGCTTACCGCCCGGCGCCAACAACTGGGCGCGCTGCTGTTCCGGCAGCGTCGCCATGATCTCTTCGAATTGCGCCCTGGTGATCTTTTCGTCGCCGATCGTGAGAATCACGGTATCGCCGGATATCGCCGGAGCCGGAGGTGGCGCGACGGCGGGTAACGCGGCGGGAGAAGGAATCGCCAGGGGCTTCGGTGGCGGAGCGGTTTGCTGCGCACAGATGAGGCCGGCAGGCACAAGAATGCCCGCGAGTGGGAAACAGTATTTCATATACTTCCAGGATACCGCCACGGCGTCATCTTTACCCGCTGCGGCCGTCCCGCCCGCGCTAACGAGCCGCGACCATAGGGAGCGGTTAGAAAAAGACTGTCTTCTAATTGACAAAAGTCTCACCATCGAAATCGCCGGGGCAGATCGCTCGGATTAATCGATTGCCGCGCGCCGTGGCGGATGTGGAGGATGTCCACTTGCTTGCGCGTCTCCGCGACGCGGTAGATCACCCGGTAAATGTGCGGCTTGTTGCCGTAAAGCAGATGTCTCAGGTCGCAGTCCTCCGGTGTCACCGGGCAGCGGTTTGGACTGTTTCGCAGCGAGCGAATGGCGGCCCTCAGGCCGAGATACCACGCCAGTGCGGCATCAGACGTGCGAGCCTCAATCTCGCGGTAGATATTCCTAAGATCGCGCTCGGCTCGGGGCAGGATCTTAACGACGTATGCCATGCGCGGCTTCAAATTCAGCGAAGAATTCTTCGACTGGCCGGCTTTCCCCGCGGCGCGCCTGCTCCAGTCCCTGCCGAATGCCCTCGCGCGCATCCGCCCGCGCCGCGATGTCCAGCAGGCGCTGATAGGCCGCGGCGTCCTGCACGATGGCCTCCGCCTTGCCCTTGACGGTGAGCACCACCGGCCGCTTGCTCTTCTTGAGCTGCTTCATGAAGTCGCCAGATCTGCGGCGGAAGGTGGTCAGCGATTGGATGTCTTTGGTGATGTCGAGCATGGAAAACCCTCCCTCAAGAGATAGCACCTTTCTAGGTGCCTGTCACTCGAATTGAGGCGCGCCCGTCAGGGCGCGCGTGCGTGTTCTCCTTACGCACCCGTTGATGTGGGGCCGCCAATCTGATTGTGTTATGGGCGGCAAGCCGGTTTTCAGGCCGGCTTCTTCTTCGTGCGACCGTCAAGGAGCACGCTCCGCTTGCGACGCGCGAGTCTGGCTGCGCAAGCCCGGTGATATGCTGTTAACCAATGCGACATCTACTTGTCCCGCCGCTTGCCCTGCTGCTCCTGGCGCCCGCCACCATGCGCGCCACCGACGCTTTGTCGATCTATGAGCTGCTCGCCCCCTCCACGCATTCCTTCGACATCCTCTATGACGTGTTCATCGATCGCGAAGGCGCCGCCTACTTCTTCAATCCCATCCGGCAGGGATCCGTCGCGACCAATGAGCGGGTCGTCGATCTATCCACCGGCAAGCCGCTGGAGTTCGGCGAAGTGGACGCCAAGACCGCGCGCGAATCCGGCCTGGTTCGCGGCAAGATCGCGGACGATCAAAAGTACATTCGCGTGAAGTTCGCGCATCCCGTTCCCAAGAACGGCGAAGTGCGCATTCGGATTTACAAAACCTACACCGATCCGCCGTCCTATTTCGAAAAAGACGGCGCGCTCACATTCGACCGGCCGCTGGGGATCAAACGCAACGTCGTCGTGCTGCCCAAGGGCTATGAACTGGTAGCCTCGCAATCGCCCGGAATCGTTTCGACCGACGCCGACGGGCGCGTGCGTATCAGCTTTCTGAACGATCGCGACGATCAGTTGCCGGTGAAGATCACCGGGAGGAAGCTGCCATGAATATCCTCTCGCCGCGCGCCCTGGCCCATCCCGTCCAGCCCCACCCGTTAGGGTGGGGGAAAATAGGGTGGGAGAAAATTCACGCACCCCAGCCCCACCCGTCAGGGTGGGGGATCGGTCGCCGCGGCGCGACCGTCGTCCTCGCCGCCATCTGCGCAACCCTCTTCTCCCCACCGGCGCGCGCCCAAGCTCACCGAGCCGAACAGGATCGCGAAATCCGCTACTGGCTGCTCGACCCCTCCACCCATGCCTTCCGCATCTCCCACGATTTCACGGTCGACCGCGTCGGCCAGGCGTCCGTACACAGCTTTGTTCGCAAGGGCAGCGAAGTCTCGCCGGATTCGAAAATCACCCTGCTCGAAACCGGCGAGCCCCTGCACACCCACATCGTCAATGGGAAAGACGTGAACGCCCTCGGCTATTATCGCGAGCATTATGACGATGACACTGTCGTGGTGCAAGGCGACCTGCCGCACACGCTCGAAAAAGGCCAGACGGTGCGGGTTCGCGTGGAGGAAAGCTACATCGATCCAGTAGGTTACAAAATGGATGGACAAAACCTCGTCTGGACGCGCACACTCGGCCGGCCAGTCAACTTCGTGAGCTTGCCCGACGGCTGGATGCTCGCTGGCGTGAACACTCCCGCGACCATTACGCTCGACGCCCAGGGCCGCGTCACCTTGCGGTTCACCAACACCCATCCCGGCGATCTGGCTGTGACCATCCGTGCCCGCAAACGCTAGCGCAGCGCCTCCAGCCCCACCCGTAAGGGTGGGGCTTTGTGGGTCGGGGCCTTGTGTGGCGGCCCCCGAGTCGCTTCCAGCCCCACCCGTCAGGGTGGGGGCTAGTTCCGGCCGCCTCCTGATTTCGTTTCAAGCCCCACCCATCAGGGTGGGGATCACACACGATTGCGACGCGTGTGCACTCCGCTTCCGCCCCTCATACGAAATGGCTTGGCGCCGCTTCCGATCGCGGCCCTTATACCCTTCCCAAATTCCTAGCACCACGGCGATACGGTCTTATCCTTCCCCGCATAGTGACCGCACACCCGAGATAATCCCGCTCTGAATTGAACCCCTTTTCAAAGACAAAATGTCCTGAATCGGCCGCAGCGATTTGAGGGCGTCGCCGCCCCGTCGCGGGTGGAGTGTGCCAAGGAGGTACAGCAAATGGTTTTTCGCAAATTTAGTCGTAGATACGGGGTTCTCATGTTGGGATTGGGGATGATGGCGGGGTCCGCGCGCGCGACGACAGCTTACACCTCCCCTTCTTCTTTTAACACCGCGGTAAGCGGGCTGAACGGAGTGGTGGGCTCCGGATTCACGTCTGCTGGACTTCAACCCGGAGCTCTGGAATATATTGACACCACCACGGGCGTCGACTTCTTCGGATTCGCCGAAAGCGGCGGGACAGAGGGAGCGGCAGATACTTTGTCGGTGAGCGGCGGAGTTCTGGAAGCGAGCGCCTTCGGGTTGATCGAGATTGTCCTCCCCGCAAACACATTGGCTGTTGAGTTCAGCATCGGAGCAACAACAAGTGGCTTATTCTGTTTTGACCCCACCGCGACGTTCAACACAAGCGGGAACTGTGATGCAACGCTCAACGTCAGCTCACCGGCGAGCCCCCAGTTTGCCGGAGCAGTGAATGCGATGGCGTTCCCGACTGTTTGGATTGGCCCACAGAGCGGCGGGCCAACGGCAACTATCGACAGCTTCGAGGTTTTCTCAAATCAAGCCCCCGTCCCCGAAGACGCCACCCTGTTCCTCATCGGCCCTGGGCTCAGCGTGCTTTACTGGCTGCACCGGCGGCGCCGCCAGCCGCTCCCGGCGTAACCTGCGCCGGAATTCGGGCTCCGTTCTCCGCCAGACGGGGCCCCGTGCGCGCGATATCCACCGCCACCATTTCCGCATGCACCAATCGCGCGCCCGAAAACGTCAGCTCCGCCAGCGCCCCGTGCTGTGTCTCCTCGCGCTGAAACTGATCGAATACCAGATTGCCGAGCGAGTAGAAAATCACGCTGTCGCCGCTCTTGGCAATTATGTTTTCCCACGGCTCGACGACGTGCGGATGATGTCCCACCACCACTCGCGCTCCCGCATCGATGGCCGCATGCGCGAATTCGATCTGCTGGCGATTGGGCCGTGGCGTGTACTCTACGCCCGCGTGCATCGAGACGATCACTACATCGGCTCGCGCGCTTCCTTGAGGCGCGCCCGTAAGGGCGCGCGTGCCTTTTTGACGCTCGACCGTCTGCGTGCTTTCTTCAGGCGCGTCCGTAAGGGCGTGCGTTCCGATTTGCGGCGCGACGGCATGGAGGGCTCCAGAACCACGACCGTCAGGGAGTGCGTTCGGACCACCGGCAGCAGGCAGCGTTTGCTCCCGGCCCAGCATGCTGGCAACATCCTCGCGCATTTGCTCCACGTCCAGCGCCGCGATCCGGTCATCCACATCGCGATGATTGCCGTTCGATTGATCGAAAGTGTACGCCAGAAACCCGAAGCGCGTGCCGTTGCGCGTGAGAACCGCGCCCGCATGCGCCGCCTCGGCCGATTTCGCCGTGCCCACCGCCGCGATCCCGTGGCCCGCCAGCCAATCGAGCGTGAACTCGACGCCATAACTCCCGCAGTCGCGCGCGTGATTGTTGGCGGTCGAGACGATGTCGATTCCGGCCAGTTCCAGCGCGCCGATCATCTCCGGCTCGGCCTTGAAAATCATTCCCGATTCCACCACCTTGCCGCGATCGGAAAAGGGCGCTTCCAGATTGACGAACGCGATGTCGGCCGAGGCGAGTACCGGAGCCAGTTCGCGCAGAGGCGACGCCGGGTCGCCGCGCTGGCGGGCAAACTTCCCCACGAATCGCGACAGCATCACATCTCCGCCCAGAATCAGGCGGGTGTCGGGAACGCGCGGCACCGTTTCCGGCGCGGACCTGCGCCGCACGGAGATCGCGGCGAGCATGGGTAGCAGCGTTCGCCGGGTCAGTAACATCTTGAGATAATTCTAGTCCGATATGGTGCAGCGCCATGCGCTGCCTTGCGGCAACTGTTACTGAACGAAGACTACTGAACCGCGACTGTAAAGGAGCGGCGCGCTATGTTAACCTGGAATTTACTTCCCCCCTGTCCCGATCCTGCAAGTTCCCTATGCCTACTGACGAAAAAAAAAGAATTCTAGCCGTTCTCGAAGACCTCTTTTTCATGGTCAAGATCAATGAGGCCGCCAAACGGGCGGGCCTCCCGATCGACTTCGTCAAAGGCGAACAGGATGTCCTCGCCAAAGCCGTCGATAAGAACGGCGCGCGGCCCGCACTGATCATTGTCGATCTGAATTTCGGCGGTATCGATCCCCTGAAGTTGGTTGCGACTCTGAAATCGTCGGACGAAACCAAGGGGATCAACCTGATTGGATATTTGTCGCACGTCCAGGGCGAGCTGAAGGTGGCCGCCCAGGATGCCGGCTGCGACATGGTGCTGGCGCGATCCGCGTTTTCGCAGAATCTGCCGCAGATCCTCAAGCGCTACGGCGGCGCGTAGACCATTCCTGATTTTTTGCTCGAACAGTTTGTGCAGCTTGCACATTAGGCGTGAAGGTCACCTAGTGGATGGTCGGAATGGACTCCCGCACTCCCGCCCACCAGGAACCGGGTTCCGATCTCACTCTCGCGACGTTCGCGGGTGCGGATTTCACCTTGAAGACCCCTGCGCCCGGCGAAGAATAAGTCTCCTCGAAAAACTCGCCGTTGCTCAGAGCGTCTGTCAGCGCCTTGCGGCCGTCATCCTGAAGATCACGGCGAAAATCGCTTGCCGTGACCAGTGCGTAGGTCAGGTTGTGCTCAGCCATGAAATCGCTGGTTGTGCTAAAGTACGCCGCCGTGCGGCGGGGCGTGCAGTCATAGGTGAGCCAATAGAGAATGGGCATCGCATACCCGGATCTGCCGGTGTAAAGGTACAACAGCGGGTCGTCATAGGTAAGAATTCGCGTATCAACGGGCGTGTGGTCCCGAATCCATTCGTACCCTGGCCGTTTGAGGTTCGACAGGCGCTCATAGTCACTCAGAATCGAGGGTAGGTCACTTGCAACGCCTTGCAAATTGTTAAAGGGGATCGCGATTGAGACCCCCGCCGCCAGAGTGAAAATCGCCGCGGCGGCCAATCGCTGTGACCACGCGGGTTGCGCAAAGTTCACGCGGCAGAGACCCAGGATGTGACGAAGCTCGAAATAGAGACCGGCGGCGATCGCGGGCCACAGCGGGAGCAGGTAGCGCTCGTTCGGCGGAAAGTAAGATGGAATCAGCATCAGGAACGATACCAAGCTGAAGAGCGCGAAATGCAAGCGTCCGGTTTGCCGCACCGCGCGAACCAGTCCACTAGCCGCGCCGGCGCACACCACCCAGGCAAACGCCCGCGCCGGTGTGCTGAAGCCCACCGAGGCGAAAATCAATCGGGTGGCCCCCATGAACATCGAATCCACATTCGTCTGCACGAATCCTGGAATATCCGCCCAGTGGACGCTCACCTGGTAAAAGCGCGCGTAGTCGACATAATAAATCGCCACTGGATCAGCTCCCGGATAGGCGTGCTGGCGGGTCCACAGGAACCAACCCACGACTGCGACCCCAAAGATGGAGGAATACAGGGCGGCATCCAGCCATCGCCTTCGCCACACCAGGCACAGCGTCGCGCTCGCGAGCAGGGCAAGGCCCTGAGTTCGCGTTAGAAACGCCAGCCCACCGACGACTCCGGCGGCCGCGAAAATGGCTGGACTCGCCTGCGTCATTCCCCGTTCGAGCAGCAGGATGGCGCCGAGCACCAGGACGCAGAAGGTCAGATCGGACATGGTCATCAGAGAAGCCAGTACGAGATGCGGGCTTAGGGCGGCGAGAGCCGTGATCGCGGTGCTCTCCAGCTTGCCTAATCCCCATTGGCGCAAAAGCTGGAACACAAGAAATACGTACAGCGGAAGAAAGCACCAGCACAGCATCGTCACCTTAGGTAGGTTTTCCGGAAACCGCGGGTCCAGGCGCCAGACCAGGGACAGCAGCAGGGGAAATACCGGTGGGAAACGGGTCTGAAAGGGTTGGCCTGGCAGGGAGAGAACCCGGTATCCGGTGTGGTCCGCAAGCGACTTGGCCGATGCGAGATAGACTGCGTCGTCATGGTAGGCCCCAATCTGAGGCATAGTCCGGAAACGATATGCAAGTTTCACGCTCGGAACCAGCGCCGCGGCAAGAACGATTCCAATCAGCAGAGACGCCAGTCTGCGAGACATGTATGTCCATCGGCGTTTTCGTTCTAAACGTTTACCAAACCACATGCGGTCCTTAACATGTGAAATGTCGGCGACGCGGCTGGAGCGCGGCTGCGCTCGAAACCTCACCGGCAGACCGTCGGGGGGACGGCGGAAGCTATCTCAAATGCGGTCTAAGGGTCGGCTGCAAAAGGTGATAAACGGCCGGAATGTCCGTCCATAGGAGTACGATCATTACGGCGGCGCACCCGATCACCGCGGCCATCAGAGCCGGCGACCGGTGTAGCTTCTCAGGATTCTGGACGGGGCTCGCGGCCTCAAAGGACAGGTGCAGATAGATCGCCATTACCAGAGCCACGGACGGGAACGAAAGAACCAGTTCCATGCGGTAACGCATGATGAAAGCACCGAAAAAAAGCATCGCGGCGGATGCGTAGAACATGATCGAAACCAAAAGTGACTTTTCGGTGTAGTAGGCGAACGACCGGCGATACGCCGCCGCGCCCGCGGGGCCAATCTCCCGGAATTCGCTGAACCGCTTGCAGGCCATGAAATAGCAGCCGATCATCCAGTAAGATGCCAAAAGTGAAATGGTTGGCATGGGGACACCCGGGATCATGTACCAGCCGATCAGGAGACGCAGCGGATTGTTGATCGCCTCCGATAGGACGTCCAGCCAGGGCCGGTCCTTGCTACGCACGGGACTCAAATTGTAAACGCACCCCATCACCCACAGCGCGGCTAGCGCGGCCGCGAGCATGGACGACACCGATAGCCCGATGGCGATGCCGGCCGCTCCCATCAACAGCCATTGCGCGTATGCCCCGGGCGTACTCACCAGCCCCAGGGCCGCAGGACGCTGACGCTTCACGGGGTGTTCCCGGTCGTAGGGCGCATCCAGGAGTTCGTTGATCACGTAGTTGCTGCACGCGACCAGGCACAGCGCGAGGAATCCCAGTGCGATGCGCCGCCCTGTTTGCCAATTCAGGAGCTCCGGTTGCATGCTCAGCGGGATCAGAACCCCGGGCAGCGCAAACACGTTCTTAACGGTGTGATCCAGACGGGCTATGGCGATGTGCGCACGGATCCGTTCGCCGAAACGCTCGGGCGCTGCTACGGATGTAGTGGGCTGAGCGGACTGCATTTTGGGAAATTCCCGACCCATGGAAATCGGCGGCCCCACCGTTTTCCATTAGCAGTCTTGGAGAAAATACCCCAATTTCCCCAGCTGCGCCGACCAACTAAAGGCCGACTGTGGTTGCAGCGAGCGGGGCTCAGCCTACTGTGACGGCGCCAAGCGGGCGGTTAGCCAACCAACCCATAAAGATCGTCGGCAGCGGCTACCTCCATCCACCCGGATGCGTGGCGCCGGTTGACCTTTCCAAATATGACCGCTTCCATACCTGCCCTATGGGCCGCCACTGCATCCACGGAGGGCCGGTCACCTACGTAAATGGCTTCCTCCGGAGCAACACCCAGGCGGTCCAGCACCAACCTGAGACCACGCGGATCTGGCTTCAAAGCTGCCACCAACGGATCGCCGGCCGCGCAGTGCAACGCGAACAAACTGGAAAGGTTCAGAACCTCCAGCTTCTTCGCCGCGTCGTAGTCGGAAAAGACCGCCAGCCGGATCTGTTTGCTGCGCAGGTTCTCGAGGACTGCCTTCAGACCGGGCCGAATGTAGCGGGGAAGCAAGCGCAGCGGCACCTCTTCAAACCACTTCGCAAGACAGGATTTCACTTCTGCGCTGCATCGCCCGGAGAGGGTGCACGCGAGGCCGATCTGGGCTTCGATGCTATACTGGCCCGCCGGAGCGAGACGCAGTTTCTCAAGTGCGTTTCGATACGCAACCAGAATGCGGGCGTCGCGCCATCCCTCAAGCGGATGCCGCCAATACTCGCGGGCGAGCGTCCGGAGCACTGCGGCCCGGAGCGGCGCCTGCTCGTAAAGGGTGCCATCAACGTCCCAAATGATCGCCTTGAGAGCCATGATCCCCAGCGGACGACCCGCTAGCCGAGCGCTCGCTTTAGTGGACGACCTTCTCGATCGACCAACCGTTGTTGTAACGGAACTCCAGGATCGGAGAATAGTCCTGTGAAAACTGACCCTTCCTGACGCCCATCATCGGCAACGCGGTGGGGAAGCAGGAATGCGGGATCACCACTCCAATCTTCACCTCCACGAACCGCGTAAATTCATCTGAACCGGCTTTATCGGTCGTGATTTCATTGTTATGCAAGCTGAAGTCGCCGCGAATCTGCACGTAAGGATAGCGCTTGTCGCCCACCATCACGTCGTCGCTGAACTTCAGGTCCCGTCCCTTTTGCGTTAAGCGCGCGATCCCCGATTGCCCGGGAAGGAGGGGGGGGCTGGGGGGATCCCATAGATCTTCCTGGACGCCGCAATCATACTGCGCCTGGCTGAGCATGACGTACTCGGCGTCCAGCCGCATGGGGCTGCCTTCGATGAGGTTGCCCACCTTGCCATAGTTGAAATCGTTGGGTCCACAACTCTGGACCATAGCCGCCCCGGACAAAACCGCGAGCATCAGAGTAATCCTGGCGACCTTTCTAAATCCAACATGTCTATTGTTTCTGTAAACTTGCATAACGTTGTTGGCCTCCCGGAATCCCCGCCTCCAAGAGCTTGCCTGTTTTAGTTATCGGCGGTCCCGAACTCTCTCAACAGGGTCTTTAGGATTCTCTCGGTGCGGTTGGCCATATCCCTCGCGATCTTGATTCCCTTCAGGGGGATTCCTCCGGAACGGACGTTCGAGTTGGTTTGGGATTCTGGCCGCTGCCCGAAATGCGCCGTTGGCTTCTTTAGTATTGCAACCAAAAGAATTACGTGAGACAATAGCCAAAGTTTTTGAACGGCCCCGGCCCCTCCGGGGGTGTGGAACAGGAGATTACTTGTAGTGAGAGAAAAGGGTACTGTGAAATGGTTTAACGCCGCCAAAGGCTACGGATTTATCCAGCGCGCTAGCGGCGAGGACGTATTTGTGCACTTCTCCGCCATCCAGATGTCCGGCTACCGGACGCTCGAGGAAGGCACCGAAGTGGAATTCGAGGTAAAGCGGGGTCCGAAGGGCCTCCAGGCTGAGAATGTCAACCGGCCCTAATTACAGGAGCCGTAAATAGATCCAGGAGGCTGAAAGATTCAAACAGAAAGGCCGCCCTTCGGGGCGGCCTTTTGTATTTTCGTGGTCTTACCGCCGGGCTTCGGCGTGATGCCGCACGTCCACGCCCTTCACCAGGAACATCACGTCTTCAGCGATGTTGGTGGAATGATCCGCGATACGCTCCAGATTCCGGGTGACGGTGAGCAGATCCAGGGCCTGGCGGATATTGTGCGGGTCCTGTTCCATGAAGCTGATCAGCTCGTGATAGCTGGCGCTGCGCAGGCTGTCGACGGCGTCGTCCGACGCGAGAACGCTGCGCGCCAGATCGGCGTCGCGATTCACAAACGCATCCAGCGCCTTCCTCACCATGGATTGCACCAGCACCGCGATGTGGGGGATATCGATCATCGGCTTGATTACCGGTGCTGCCATCAGAGACTGCGCGCGCTCCGCGATGTTCACGGACAGGTCGCCCATGCGTTCCAGATCGGTGTTGATTTTGAGCGCGGCCACGATCAGGCGAAGATCGGCGGCCATGGGCTGCTGCAGCGCGAGCAGGTTGGTGGCGAACTCGTCGATTTCGATTTCGATTTCGTTGATGCGCGCCTCGTTGCGAAACACTTCTTCGGCCGCGTCCTTGTCCTTATGGATGACGGCGCTGATGCTGCGCTGGATGGCGGCTTCCACCAGCGAGCTCATCTCCAGCAGCTTGGTGGTCAGCAGATCTAAGTCTTCAA
>Ga0182024_10001147_pt1 | contig 68526 bp, 52 predicted proteins | sample P32metaG_FD_120480 | JGI IMG/M metagenome (GOLD analysis project Ga0182024, IMG submission 120480) | Permafrost microbial communities from Stordalen Mire, Sweden - P3-2 metaG (Illumina Assembly) | ecosystem: Environmental > Terrestrial > Soil > Wetlands > Permafrost | place: Sweden: Stordalen...
GACCGCCTGAATATCCTTCAGTTCGATTGACGTTTTCGTTTCGATGGTCATGGCTCTGTAGAGTTTAGCATCCTACCCTGTCACGGCCCGGATAGTATACCTTGTTGTGGCGGGATAATTACCCGCACGAAGCCGTGATGCACAAAGCTCGTGTCCCGATACATTCCGGCAATCGTCCCCGCTGTGTTGAGGCTGGAGGCAGCGGTTCCCAAATGAAAGTTCGCCAGGGCGCCGGAAACGTCGAAAGTGGTTATCGTGCCGGTCTTAGCGCGCACGAAACCGTGATATCCATTGCTCGCGTCAGAGTACATCCCGGCGATCGTGCCCGCCGTGTCGATGCTGAAGGGGTAGGTGCCCTGATTCTTGCCCGTGCCCGCACCGGTAACATCGAATTCCGTGATCGTGCCGTTGGCAGCTCGCACGAAGCCGTGATACACCGGGCCCGCGACAATATAGAACCCGGTGGCAGCACCAGCCGTGTTGATGCTCATAGGAACTGTTCCCTGATACATGCCCGTACCTGCGCCCGGAGCGTCGAAGGTCTGAGCTGGTGCGAATGGGATGGCAGCGACCAACAGCCCAAGCACCATTGCCAGAGCCAGTGCGCAAGTAGTTTTCATAGTAAGTTGTCTCCTTAATGAATTGTCTCGAGAGGGACGAGGCTGCGCGACGGCGGCTAGCGCGGGAGGGAGGCGCAGCCAAAACTTTGAAAGTGTGACGCGCCGGCGGACGGCTGTCAAGGACAGATTTTTGCCGCTTGCATCGGCCGCCCGAGTGCGGCAAGCCGCGTCTCTACCGTGGTTTAAGGTTGGTCTTCTTCCCCGCCGGCTTCTTCTTCAGCCGTTCCAGGACCGCCGCCACAATCAGCGGCAGGCCGACCGTGGCATCCACGAAAACTTCGCCAAACTTCCCACCTTCCGCAGGAGGCACAAATTTCCCCCACGATACCGCCTCACTATAAGGACTGCCCGAAAGCCCGCCCCAGTAGACCGGTTCAGGGCAGATGCGCAGGCCGTAGTGATAGCGCTTGAGCGGCAGGTCTTCCCCGCCCCGGCGGCGGCGCAATTCGATAAATGGGCCAAACTGTTGCGACCAGTTGCGGGGCACGCCTCCGCCGATAGTGAAGATTCCGATGCGCTTCTGACTGAGCAGCGTAGCGGCAAAGTGCTCGAGGTCTTCGAAGGGATCGAAACGAAAACGCGGCTTCCCTTGTTTATCGCGTTCGCGGTTGGTCAGAGCATAATCAAGGCCCAATTCTGAATCCGAAAACGCGGGAACAAATACCGGAACATTTTTCTCGTAAGCCGACTTCAGAATGCCGCGCTGTCCCTTGGCGCTCTTCGCCAGATGCGCTCCAATCGCGCGATTTAATTTATACGAGCACATCACTTCGTCCGCATCCCAGCCGCTGAAGACCGCGTGCATCACGCGCTCCACATCGTCGAGATTGGTTTCCGGTTCGAGCGTGTCATAGACGCGGTTGTATCCCGCCTCGTAGAGTTCCTCGTCGCTGAGGTCGGGGTTGTGCCGGAAATGCGCGCGCCCAGTGGCTTCAACCAGGCCATGCGCCATCAGCGCTCCCGTAGAGACAATCGCATTCACGATGCCGCGATCGATCAACTCGGTAATCACCAGTCCCTGCTTGGCAACCGTCATCGCGCCGGCCAGCGTCATCACAACAAAACATTCCTGATCGCGCGCCATGGCCTCGAGCACATCGGCAGCTTCTCCCAGCTGGCGGCCGGTGAACGCGGTTTTCGACATCGCCCGCACGAGATCGTCAATCGATTGAATCTTGTTCGGATCGAGCGGCTCCAGTGGAATCAGACGATCAGCCACCGGATCGTGCAGCTTGCGGTCGATGCCGGCGCCTTCGCCGCCTGTATGGTGACCGCTCTGGTGTTGATGGCCGTGCTTGGCGACGCTGGCGACACTCTTGTGCTTCAAGGATGAACCTCCCAAACAAAAATGATTGGACCGAAGAAACAATTTACTAGAAGTGAGAGAACGCCGCGACTACGTTTAACAATGCCGTAACAATTCACGCTCGCAGAGCGCGGTTTGATATCCTAGAGCGCAGACCGAAATTACGAAACAATACTTCTTGATTGTCATCCTGAGCGAAGCGAAGGACCTCTGCATCAAGCATCCACCTGAAATGCAGAGGTCCTTCGCTTCGCTCAGGATGACAACCTTCTTATGTAACTTTGGAGAATAAGTGCCCGACAAGTTCACCGTCGCGTTAATCCAGATGTCGTGCGGACCAGAACCCGCCGACAACCTGGCCAAGGCGATCGATCGCATAGCGGAAGGGGCGCGCATGGGCGCTGACGTGGTCTGCTTGCCCGAGCTTTTTCAGACGCAATATTTCTGCCAGCGCGAAGATGTGGCGCTGTTCGATCTCGCCGAGCCAATCCCCGGCGCGGGTTCTGAGAAACTCGCCGCCACCGCTGCGAAAAATAAAGTTGTGCTGATCGCTTCGCTCTTCGAAAAGCGCGCCCCCGGCCTCTACCACAATACGGCTGCGATCTTCGATGGGAAGAACGATGACGGGAAGAATGATTCGGCTGGCGCGCTCGTCGGCATTTATCGCAAGATGCATATCCCCGACGATCCGCTCTACTACGAAAAGTTTTATTTCACTCCCGGCGATCTCGGCTTCAAGGCGTTCGATACTTCGGCGGGAAAACTCGGCACGCTAATCTGCTGGGATCAGTGGTATCCAGAAGGCGCGCGGCTCACCGCATTGCAGGGCGCAAGTATTCTTTTTTATCCCACGGCCATAGGATGGCATCCGGCGGAGAAAGCAGAGTTTGGCGCAGCGCAACACGATGCCTGGCGTACCATTCAGCGGGCGCACGCGATTGCGAACGGCGTCTATGTTGGAGTAGTGAATCGCGTCGGCTTCGAAACCGGCGACATTCGCGGCAATTCCGCGCCCGGCAAAGGACTTGAATTCTGGGGAGGATCATTTTTCTGCGATCCCTTCGGCCGCGTCCTCGCCGAAGGATCGCACGACCGCGAAGAGATTTTGCTCGGCGAAGTCGACTTGCATCATCTCGAAGACGTTCGCCGCAATTGGCCCTTCCTACGCGATCGCCGCATCGACAGCTACGCCCCTATCACCAGCCGCATGATCGACGGAAAGTAACGCGAACAATAATGGCCAGACGATCCCCAGCGCGCGCCAAATCGACCCCCGCCGCACAGGGCTACCGCATGCCCGCCGAGTGGGAGCCGCATGAATCCACCTGGCTCGCCTGGCCGCATTTGCGCAGCGACTGGCCGGGCAAGTTCGAGCCGATCCCATGGGTCTACGCCGAGATCATTCGCAACCTGTCGCGCCATGAGCGGGTCGATCTGATCGTAAGCAACGTAAGCGCGGAGAGACACGCGAAGGCTGTCCTTGAGAAGGCCGACGCGCTCTCCGACAATATCGTCTTCCATCGCTGGCGTACGGATCGCGTTTGGACTCGCGATTCCGGCTGCATTTTTCTTGTGCCGCCGGGCAAGTCTGAAACTGCAGCTCTGACGGCGCTGCACTTCCAATTCAATGCCTGGGCGAAGTACGACAACTATAAGCACGACGCAAAAATCGGTGCGCAGATGGCGAAAGCCGCCGGCGCGCAGATTGTGCGTCCCACCTTCAGCTATCACAGAAAATTCCCCATCGTGCTCGAGGGCGGCTCGATCGATGTCAACGGCCGCGGCACGCTGATCACAACTGAGGAGTGTCTCCTCTCAACCACGCAGCAGCGCAATCCTTCCATGAATCGCGCCGCCTACGAACAAATGTTTGCGGACTATTTTGGAATCCAGTCCGTCATCTGGCTCGGTGAAGGCATTGACGGAGACGACACCCACGGCCACGTCGACGATCTAACCCGCTTCGTCGCGCCCGACACGGTCGTCACGATGGTTGAGCCAAACGAGCGTGGCGAGAATTATTCGGCGTTGCATCACAACCTTGGGCGCCTCCGTGCCGCACGCGATCAGGATGGTCAGCGACTTAACGTAGTCGAAATCCCGCTGCCGCGACCGGTCGTCTTTGAAGACCGCCGCCTCCCTGCAAGCTACGCAAATTTTTATATCGCGAATGGCGCGGTGCTGGTGCCCGTCTTCAATGATCCCAACGATCGTATCGCGCTTAACACTCTCGCGGAAGTTTTTCCTACACGCGAAATCGTGCCGATTTATTCCGGCGATCTGATCTGGGGGTTTGGCGCGCTGCACTGCATGACGCAGCAACAACCGGCGGTCAGTATCTAGTACTCGACGAGTTCTGCTTAACACTGGGTGCTGGCTACTAGGTACCGGGTACTTCATTTACACTTCTATCCGTGAACGCCGAGATCATCGCGGTCGGCTCTGAGTTGCTCACTCCCCACCGCCAGGACACCAACTCTCTCTACCTCACCGAAAAGCTGAATGAACTCGGCGTTGAAGTGCGCTTCAAGTGCATCGTCGGCGACGACGCGGAAGGATTGACTGCCGCCGCCAAGCTGGCCATGCGCCGCTCGGACATTATTATTTTCTCCGGCGGCCTCGGGCCCACCGAAAATGACCTGACACGCGAAGCTGTCGCCGACGCGCTGGGATTAAAACTGCAACGCGATCCCGAAATCATTGCCAAGCTAGAAGAACGCTTCGCCAAGCGCGGCTACAAATTTTCCGCCAACAATGCCAAGCAGGCGGACATCATCTCCGGCGCCGCAGTTCTGCCGAATCCGCTCGGAACGGCGCCGGGGCAGTGGATCGCCGGGAAGTATGACGGTCAGGAGCGACTGCTCATGTTGCTCCCCGGCCCGCCCTACGAACTCAAAGGGATGTTCGAGGCCGAATGCATTCCGCGATTGCGCACACGCGTCCCGGCGCAGCATATCGCGATGCGCACATTAAAGATGGCGATGATCCCGGAATCGCAAGTCGACGCGCGAGTCGCTCCCATCTACAAAACTTATACCGATGTGGAAACCACGATTCTCGCGGGCGGAGGCGAGATTCAACTTCACCTCCGCTGCCGAAAAGATTCCGCGACGGAAGCCGAGGCGCGCGTCGAAGAACTCGCTGAGAAGATCGAGAACGAACTCGGCGACACGATCTTTTCTCGCAAAGGTGAAACCATCGAGCAGATTGTCAGCTATCTTCTTCAAATGCGCGGCATGACTCTGGCGACCGCGGAATCCTGCACAGGCGGCATGTTGGCCGAGCGCATTACGTCGCTCAGCGGCAGTTCGCGTTATTTTCTCGGCGGCGCAGTAGTTTATTCGAATGAACTGAAAACGCAATTTGCGAATGTGCCGAAAGCTCTCATCGATCAGCACGGCGCGGTCAGCCGCGAAGTCGCGGCGTCGATGGCGGAAGGCATTCGCAAGCGCTGCCTCGCGAGTTACGGAGTCGGAATCACTGGCGTGGCCGGCCCGAGCGGTGGCACCGAGCAAAAGCCAGTCGGCCTCGTCTACATCGCGCTCGCGGGGGAAGAAGGCACGCAGGTGGTCGAGCGCAACTTTCCCGGCGATCGAAAGCGCGTCCGCCAATTCTCGACGCAGCAGGCGCTGGAGATGATCCGGCGGGCTCTGTTATAGCGCGCTGTCCCAACGGACATGCGAATATTTATCGGCATCGATCTTGATCCGGAAGTCCGGGCCCGCATCTCGCGCTTTCTCGAAGGCGTCGAGAGTTTTGCGCCCGAGGCCCGCTGGGCACGGGCGGAGTCGCTGCACGTTACGCTGAAGTTCATCGGCGAGCAAACGCAACAGCAAGTCGAGGCCATCGCTGAACGGTTGCGGCGCGTTGAGGGCAACGCGCTTGAGATTCGCTTTGCCGGATACGGATACTTCCCCACTGCCAAGGCTCCTCGCGTATTCTGGATCGGAATTCAAGCCGGTCCGCAACTTGCTGATTTGGCCGCGAACATCGATGTGGCCGTCGCTGAACTTGGCATTCCGCGCGAAGATCGGCCGTATAGTCCGCATCTGACGCTGGCGCGCGGCGGCCCGGGAAGAAGATCGGGCTCGCCGAAACGCCAGAAAGGCGATATGGCCAACGCAACTTTTGCGGTCCTCGACAAGAGGCTCGCTGCGATGGGCGATCTCGACTTTGGAGTAACGACGGCAAGCGAGTTTATTGTTTACCAGAGCCAGCTTTCGCCCAGCGGATCGAAGTACACCAAGCTACACCGCTTTCCGCTGCGGCAGCCAGCATAGCTAGATTGATGCATATGAATCCTTACCTCATCGTCGCGCCCTTCGGCTACCTGCTGGGGTCGATCCCGTTCGGATATCTTCTCGTTCGGATCTTCAAAGGTGAGGATGTGCGCGCTGGCGGCAGCGGCAATATTGGCGCAACCAATGTGGCCCGCAAATCGCCAGCGCTCGGCATTGCCACCCTCGTGCTCGACGCCGCCAAAGGACTGGCTGCGGTTCTCTTGGCGCGCGCGCTCGGCGGCGGACCACATCAACGGCTGATCATGACTACTGCCGCATTCTTTGCCGTTCTCGGCCACCTTTTCCCCGTATGGCTCAAATTTCGCGGCGGCAAGGGCGTGGCCACCAGCCTCGGAGCTTTTCTATTGCTCACGCCAAAATCCATTTTGTGCATGGTTATTCTCTTCTTGCTAGTCGCCGTCGCCTTCCGCTACGTCTCGCTGGGGTCGATCGTTGTGGCAGCGGCCTTTCCTCTTCTGGCCTGGGCTTTCCACGAATATACCGACTCGCGTCAGCTAATTCTTATTGCGCTGGTTTCCGCATTCGTTATCTGGAAGCATCGGCAAAATATCGGCCGCCTTGCCGAGGGTAGCGAAGCGAAATTAGGAGCGAAGCCAGAAACAAATTCCGAGACAGAGTCCGAAACAGAGTCCGAGACAAAGTCCGAAACAAAGTCCGTCGGCTCCATGGGAGCAACCCGCCCATGAGCCGAATCGCTGTTATCGGCGCCGGTGCATGGGGAACGGGACTGGCGATCGTCCTCGGACGAAAAGGGCCAAATGGCTTCCGCCACGAAGTTCGCCTCTGGGCCAATGAGCCGGAGGTCGTCGCCAGCATCGAAGACAATCGCATCAACGAACGCTTTCTGCCCGGCTTCATTCTGCCAGAAACAATCACCGCGACCCATGATCTGAATGCCGCGCTCGATGGCTCGGAGATCGTGGTCAGCGTGATGCCTTCGCAGCACTGTCGAGCTTTATTCGAACGCATGGCGCCGCAGCTTCGCCCGGAAATAGTTTTCGTCAGCTGCACCAAGGGGCTGGAAAATGGCACGCTCCTGCGCATGACGGAAGTGATTGGCGACGTGCTGCGCAGCCGCCATTTCACGCCGCGGGTTGCGGCGCTGAGCGGGCCTTCGTTTGCGAAAGAGGTGGCTCGCGGCGATCCGACAGCCGTAACAGTCGCAACCGTCGACGGCGAGGTGGGTCGTGCCGTGCAATATGCGTTCAGCGATTCGCGCTTCCGTGTCTACACCAACGACGATGTGATCGGTGTGGAGTTAGGCGGCGCGCTGAAGAATATTATCGCCATCTCAGCCGGTGTCTGCGATGGCCTTGGCCTCGGTCACAATTCTGTTGCCGCGCTGATCACGCGCGGACTCGCCGAAATAGCGCGCCTGGTCGTGGCCTGCGGCGGCCGCCTCGACACCATGGCCGGCCTCGCCGGCCTGGGCGATCTCGTTCTAACCTGCACCGGCGATCTCTCGCGCAATCGCAGCGTCGGCGTTGAGCTTGGCAGAGGCCGCACGCTGCCCGACATTATCGCGGCCATGCACGGCGCCGTCGCGGAAGGAGTCTTCACCACAAAAGCCGCAGTGGGACTCGCGCGCCAGAAAAATGTCGAGATGCCGATCACGGAACAGATGTTTGCCATCCTCGAAAACGGCAAGCCGCCGCAGCAGGCCATTGAAGAACTGATGACGCGCGCGGCCAGGAGCGAAGTGTAGCCGGTTCCCTTTTTCGAAAGTCAGCAACCCCGTTGCTATTGGCTCACCGACGATTCATCCAGCAATTCTTTTAGATACTGCTGCCACACCGCCGCCCATGTATGTGTTCCGTGGCCGTGAGTCTGCTCGGAAGCGCGCAGCAACACAAATTTCCCGTGCTTCACCTTCTTGATTTCGCGTTCCGCGACACCTAACTCGGGAGGATTAATGAAGTCGTCGGCCGAGTTCACGAACATCACTGGCGCTTTGATCAGGCCGAGCTTCGCTGATGGATCATAGTCGCGCGACGCGGCGACCGCGTAAAGAAAATCAGTAGCGTCCATGTCCGCCGTCATCTGCTTTAGCGTTTCGTCGAGATATTTATCGGCTGCCTCACGTGTGGGTAAGTCCTCCTGTAAATGCAACGGCGCAGTGCCGGCAATCAGCAGAAAGTCCGTGGCGATCTGCAGAGCAGCGCGAGGCTCGGTCGTGTACTCGCCATTTTTCCAGTCGGGATCCTGACGAATTCCGTCAATCACCATTTTTCGCCATATGCGGTTGCGCCCCGCAATTTGTACCGGCAAACACGCCAACGGCATGAGCGCATCGACCTCATCGGGATAATTCTCTCCCCACATAAAAGAGTGCATGCATCCCATCGACGTTCCGAGCACCAGGCGCAGGTGGTCGACGCCCAATCCCTTTATCACAAGCTCATGCTGCAGCGCGATCATGTCGGCATAGTCGTATTGCGGAAAGCGCGCATGCATGCCGTCGCTCGGCTTACTCGATTTTCCGTGGCCGACATTGTCCGGAATAATCAGGTAGTACTTGCTGGCATCCAGCAGTTGCCCCGGCCCAAACAACACGCCGCCAAAAATCGGACGCAGCAAGGTTTTCCCTGATCCGCTGGTGCCATGGAGGATGAGCACCGCGTTTCTAGTGTGTCCATGCGCGTCCCTGGCGGGCGTGCCGAATGTGGTGTAGTGCATCTTCACGTCGGCCAGAGTTTCGCCGGATTGAAAGTGAAAATCGTGAATGACAAAGTCGCCTTCCTGAGGCGCGGGACCGCTGGCAGCGCCATTCTGCGCTCTGGCCTCGATTGAAACGATCGCCGTCGCCAGAGCCAAACACACTGCGAAGTGCTTTATCATCTTCCTTGCCATAACTCCTCCTGATAGCGGTTGTAGAAATTTCCGCAAAGCGTGAAGTACGCGATTTTCCGCTTTAGTCCGTTCCATGTAAAGCCTCCGAGTGCTCTCTGGCGCGTACCGCACGCATGGTCCGCCGTGGGGCGCCATAAAGCGAGGCGAGGCCGCATTGTCAATAGGGTTAATCCTGGTCTTCGATTCCCAGGCGCTTTCACATTTTTAATCACCCATTAATATCCGCGGACTATCTTTCGGAGCAAGCCGCAACAACAACTCTCGCGTTAATTGGGAAAGGATGAAGACTATGCGTCAACTGCTGTCTGTATTTCTTGTCGCCGCTATGGTTATGGGGCCGGGTTTTTCGCCAATGGCAAACGCCTCTCAACCCAAAACTGCCACGCCGATTAAACACATTGTGATTATCTTCGGGGAGAATATCTCGTTTGACCACTATTTCGGCACGTATCCGAACGCGCTGAACCCGAAGGGAGAACCGGAATTCCACGCCCAGCCCCATACCCCAAGCGTGAACGGATTGAGCTACGCGCTGCTAAACGACAACCCCAACCTTAACCCGGCCAATGGGAACGGCGCGGCCAATCCATTCCGCTTTGACCGCTCGCAAGCCTTCACACAGGATATGGACCACGACTACATGGCCGAGCAGCTAGCCTTCGATGGTGGCGCCATGGATTTATTTCCAGCCAACACTGGCAGCGCCGGTCCGCCGCCCAATCCTCCACCGGCAACCGTGCTGACAAACGGACAGGTGATGGGCTATTTCGACGGCAACTCGACTACCGCATTGTGGAACTATGCTCAGCACTATGCCATGAGCGACAACTCCTATAGCACCAACTTCGGTCCCTCCACGGTAGGCGCGATCAATCTGATCTCGGGCCAGACCAACGGCGTTGTGAACTATACCGGCGGTACCGGCAGCTTTGTTGGCGACGGGAACGGCGGATACACGGTGATTGGCGACCCTGATCCCTATGGCGACGTCTGCTCCGGCAGCGGCCAGGCGCAGATGGGCGGACAGAACATTGGCGACCTGCTCAACGCTGCTGGAATCACCTGGGGCTGGTTCGGTGGGGGCTTCAACCTGCAAATCGTAAATCCGGATGGCAGCACGGGATGTAACCGTCAGTCGACTTCTCAGATCGCCGGTACGCAGGGTGATTACGTTCCGCATCACACTGCATTTCAGTATTACGCCTCGACCGCGAATCCGACTCATGCGCGTCCGGCCTCGGTCAAGACGATCGGTTACTCGGGCGATCCTGCGAATCACGACTATGACATCGACGACTTCTTTGCCGCGGTTTCTGCCGGAAACTTCCCGACGGTAAGCTTCCTCAAAGCAATCGCGATTCAAGATGCCCACCCGGGAAATTCCGATCCTATCGATGAGCAACAGTTCGTGGTTACGGTCGCCAACTTCCTGCAGAACCAGCCGGAGTGGCCGAATACGGCTTTGATCGTGCTCTATGACGATTCCGACGGCTGGTACGATCATCAACTCGGCCAGATCGTCAACGGATCGAGGACGTCGGCCGACGCTCTGACCGGTCCGGGAGCCTGCGGAAGCGGAGCCAACGCTTTGCCCGGCATCAATCCGGCCACCACGCACGCACAGGGGCGCTGCGGATACGGTCCACGCCAACCGCTGCTGGTGATCTCGCCTTGGGCACAACACAACTATGTGGATCATTCCGTCACCGACCAGAGTTCGGTCATTCGCTTCATCGAAGACAACTGGCTCGGTGGCCAGCGGATCGGGCAAGGCTCGTTCGAGGGGATCGCAAATTCGATCAGCTCGCTGTTCGATTTCAAGCAGACAGTTACCAACGATCTCTACCTTCTCAACCCCAACACAGGCGAACCGGTAAAACAGTAAGAATGATCTGACGAAGTAGCGAAATACACACGAGGGCAAGTCAGGTGCGGCGTGATAGCGTCGACCTGCCTTGCCTTTGTTGTATGCTCAATACGCAAAAAGGTATGCGGTGATTACACGTCGAAAGTTCCTGCAACGATCGAGCCTGCTGGCCACGACACTGGCGACCGGCAAGAGCGGTTTGCTCGATGCCATGCCGGCGTCGCATGCTCCAGCCACCATGCCCGCGGCGCTCGATCTCACGATCCTGCCGCAATTTGTCGATCCACTTCCCATCCCTGAAATTGCGCAGCGCCAAGGCTTCCGGACCCGTCCTGAAAATCCGAAGCTAAGCGTTCCGTTTTATCGCATCCAGGCTCAGCCCGTCGCCGGCAAAATTCATCGCGATTTGCCGCCGACAAAGTTTTGGAGCTTCGGCCCGTCGACGCCCGGCCCGACCTTCGAGACGCGCAGCGGCGAGCCTTTGCTCGTCGAATGGGTCAATGCTCTCCCCACCGAGCATTTCTTGCCCATCGATCGCACCATCCACGGAGCCGAAGCCGACAAGCCCGCCGTCCGCACTGTTGTTCATCTGCATGGAGCAAAAACGCGGCCCGAAAGCGACGGCTATCCCGAAGACTGGATCGTGCCCGGAAGATCGTCGCTCTATTACTATCCGAATCAACAAGACGCGACCATGCTCTGGTATCACGATCACGCGCTCGGGATTAATCGTCTGAATGTTTACGCCGGATTGTTAGGTACGTTCTTCATTCGCGATGCCGTCGAAGATGCGCTCAACCTGCCCAAAGGCAAATACGAAGTGCCACTCATTCTCTATGATCGCCTGCTGACGCGCGACGCCCAGCTACTCTATCCTGTCTCGCCAGACCCGCAATCCCCGTGGGTTCCGGAGATCTTCGGCAACGCGATTCTGGTCAATGGAAAACTCTTTCCCTATCTCGAAGTCGAACCGAGAAAATATCGCTTTCGTGTTCTGAACGCTTCGAACGCCCGGACGTATCACTTGGCGTTGGTCGATAATGCCGCTAACAATCATGCCGCGAACGCCGCGCCCGTCCACCAGATCGGAACCGACCAGGGTTTATTACCCGCGCCGGTTCCGCTCGCGAACCTTGAAATCGCCCCGGGTGAACGCGCCGACCTCATCGTCGATTTCAGCGAGCATCGGGGCGCGCAGCTCATTCTCAAGAACGATGCTTTCGTAGTCATGCAATTTCGCGTCTCGTCGGCCCGAGTCACTGACACAAGTTCGCTGCCTTCATCCCTGCGGCCGGTGCCGAAAATTCCCGAATCCCAAGCCGTGCAAACACGCCTCTTGACCCTCGACGAATACGTCAACAAGTCGGGCAATCCGGTAATGCTGCTTCTGAACGCAACCCACTGGAAAGCACCCATCACAGAAAAACCCGTCCTCGGCTCAACCGAGATCTGGACTCTGATTAATCCCACCAATGATACTCATCCCATCCACCTGCACTTGGTGCGCTTCCAGATTCTCGACCGCCAATCCTACGAGCCCTGGCTGTTCCAGACCAAACGCCAGTTGCACTTCCTCGGACCGCCCGAGCCTCCCGAACCGGGTCAGGCTGGCTGGAAAGACACGGTGCGAGCCTACTCTCGAATGGTCACGCGGATCATTGTCCCCTTCGACGGCTTCACCGGCCGCTATGTGTGGCACTGCCACATCCTCGAACACGAGGACAATGAAATGATGCGCCCCTATGAGGTGATTCCCGCAGTCTAAGCGCGCTATTTTTGTTTTAGTTGGTCCTTTGTAGAACCAAGCCGGGTCGATAGGCATCCGCCATAAGGGGCGACGAAGATCGGCCGTGCAGATCGGCAATGAAGGTGCTCGGCGAGTGCAAAGTCGTGCCGTGCACGCGATCGCCCTTGAAGCAAAGATTAAAGCTTTAAGGATGGATAGGAGCGGCCTGCGTCCAAGCCGGCGACGCCCATGCGCGTTATCGAGACCGACCCACGGCTTGCCACTCCTTGGCTGAAGCCAGGCAAATGCTCTCCATCCGGGACGAACAGCCGACTTTACTCCATCAAACCATTAAGGTGGTCTTAACCAAAACGCGGCAACTGCTTGAAAAATTAAAGCCTTGCCGGGTGAGAATCCGGCTCCTGAAGCGAGTTCGAAAAAGAGTCGTAGCGAGACTCTCTACCATTTCGGGTGTCTCGCACCTCCGGTTGGCTTGGCCTACGGAGTTCTGGCTCCTTTGTCTAACGCCTCATCGCGCCACCTCGAACGATTTTCCTGTTGACAGTTGAATAGGGCCGGGACTAGTTCTTAACGGCACGCTAATTGCAGATTATGTCCCATGGTGAAGATGCAGACCCCACAAACCATCCCGACCTCTGGCGAGCGACCTTCGAGGGAAAGATCACAGGTTGAGAGGGCCAGAGCGCGATTTGTCTTGATCGTCGCAGGGCTGATGTCGCTCGTGGTCGTGCTCCATTCGCAGGGGGCAGCCGAGCAAACGCAGTACGCGTCGACCGCAAACGACAGCTCGCCGGCACTCGTGGTTGGCTTCGTCGGAGGCTTCGTGCATAGCAACGACCTCCGCCATTCGGAAGTGCAGATCACCCGGCAGATTCAGGCAACCTATGGCGATCGTGTGCGGGTTCTGATCTATGAGAATCGGCGTAGAGCGGAAGCCCGCCAGATGATACTCAATTGGTGTAAACGGGAGGCGGGCGACGCCCCTACAGCACCTGAAAAGAGCGCCGACCGTGAAGCGCAAAGAGCCCGGATTATTTTGTTCGGCCATAGCTGGGGCGCTTCCGCCGTGGTCTCGCTAGCGCGCACCTTACAGCGCGATGGCATCCCTGTTTCATTAACCATCCAGGTTGACAGCGTCACGAAAAATGGCGAGGACGATTCCCTGATCCCGGCCAATGTAGTCGAGGCGGTTAACTTCTATCAAACCCGCGGCATTCTGCACGGACGAACGAAGATCAGCGCAGCCGATCCATCGCGCACCAAGATCCTGGGAAGTTTTCGTTTTACCTACGAGAAAGAACCAACCGAGTGTCGCGCCTATCCCTGGTACGACCGGCTGCTATTCAAGGGACACACGTCCATCGAATGCGATCCGCACGTGTGGTCCCAGGTTGAAGAGTTGATCCGCACGCGGCTGCCCGCCGTAGCACAGCGGGCGCAAAGCGGAATGACGGCGCGAGTTGGAAACTAACTTTATTCCAACATCGAGCACCGCTATTCAACTTATTCTTGTACACCGCTTTCTTCAGGGGCGAAATCCTCGCCGACCAACTCCCTGATGTCTTCGAGCTTTCGGTAAGTGGAGTCCGGAAGCACTTCGGCTGTACCCAAATTAAAACGGAAACAATGCGAGTACTAAAACAAAAGATCAAGAGAGCGATAAGGGAAGCGGAATCCGATTCCAGACGAACAAACCCCACGAAAGCAAACCCGTTGATGTAGAGTACGGGTCGCCTTCGCAGGGCATCGGAACGACTACGGCTTATAGACTCGATAGTTTATGGTGTAGTACTCGACGAAGGCTCCATTGTTCGCACGGAAGTACGTTTGCACCGTATGGTCGCCCGGAGCCAGTCCCGAGAGAGGCTGAGAGGTTGAACTGTGCACATGAGAGCCGTCAACCGGCGTCTCCGCCGTTTCGTATGCGCACCCACTAGTTTGAACGCCGTCCACGTAAAGGCAGATCGTAGTGGAATTGAAGGACGGTCCGCTGGAATTGTAGTTGTCAACCCACATGTCGGCCTCGATCGTGCACTTTCCGGACGTGCCCGAGCAGGCCACCGTAAGCTCAGTGTCAATCGGCGTATAGGTGGCGGCGGGAACGTTGGCATTGTAATTACCATTATTGATATACGTCCCTTGGAGGACGTGCTTGGTGGCGAGCGTCTCTTGCAAGTCCTGCGCGCCGGAATAAAGGCTGAACGATCCAACCGCCAGAGCCAGCAGCAAGGTTACTTTCGAGAGCTTGTTCATATAGGTTCTCCTTTTTCGTAGTTGAAGTTTGGGCGTTTTTGGACGCAGGTTACAGGACCGACTCGAACTTTGATTTCCACTTGCCGTCTTCCGGCCCCCCACGATCCAAACTCGGCCTCTATCTGGTAACGCTGAGAAGCTTCAAAAAAAGGACCATTTTTCTCTGATCAGATGCAGACGCGGCGGTCGTTTCATAGCGCTTGGAGCGTCAAGTGCGCTAAAACAAAGGCGAAAACGTCATTGGTTTGGCTTGCCACTGGGTATATACTTTCTGCGCCGTAAAGGTCGCGATTGCGGCAGCGCAAATGTTCGCGATCTTCATATTGGATCCTCCCTCGTTTATCTTTTCTATATTTTCTTTGCGACCGCGGCGCCTGTTGACGGCCCGGTGATTCCCGTTCATCGTCTTCGAGGTCTTTCGTGGATGCGCCACCCGATGTAGCCACCCTGCTGGGTGAACTCGATGTCGGCAACGACAAGGCCGTGACCGAGTTGGTGGTGTCTCTTTACTCGGAGCTGCGGCGCTTGGCGTCTTCGTATCTGCGCCGCGAGCGCAGCGACCACACCTTGCAAACTACGGCGCTCGTCCATGAGGCCTATCTTCGATTAGCCGATCAGAGAGAAGTTCGCTGGAAAAACCGCGAGCAGTTCATGGGTATTGCCGCGCGCTTGATGCGCCGCATCCTGGTTGACTACAGTCGCAGCCATGACGCGCAAAAGCGCGGCAAAGGCTTTGAGAAAGTTTTTCTCGAAGAAGCCGAGATCGTCTCCAAAGGGAAAGCCGCCGATGTCGTTCAATTGGATGAGGCTCTCATCCGCCTCGCTGAATTCGATCCGCAGCAAGCCCACCTCGTCGAACTCCGCTTTTTCGGCGGCCTGAGCGTGGAAGAAGCTGCCGCAGTCCTCCAGGTTTCTCCCACTACCGTGAAGCGCAATTGGAACCTCGCGAAGGCGTGGCTGGCGCGTGAGCTGCGCAAAGGCGATTAGCGAGATGCCTGGAAAATGGGATCAGGTAAAAGAGATTTTCAGCCAGGCCTTGGAGCGGCAGCCCGAGGAGCGCAGCATCTTCCTGCGCCAGGCCTGCGCCGGCGATGATTCCCTGCGCGCCGAAATAGAGTCACTGCTTTCCAGCTTCGATGGCGCCTCAACTTTTCTCGAGGAATGTCCCGCCGCCGATCTGCTCTCCGCGCAGTCGCAATTACTGACGGAAAAAATGGCGGGAAAAAGAATTGGCGCTTATCGCATCCTCCGCGCGATTGGCCAGGGCGGGATGGCGGTCGTCTATCTCGGCGAGCGCGACGACCAGAATTATCGCAAGCAAGTCGCGATCAAAATGGTTAAGCCTGGAATCGATACCGAGCAAGTTCTCCATCGATTTCGCAACGAGCGCCAGACCCTCGCGACCCTCGACCATTCGAATATCGTGAAGCTCCTCGACGGCGGAAGCAGCGAAGACGGTTCTCCCTATCTAGTCATGGAGCACGTAGAAGGCCCGCCCATCGACCAGTATTGCGACGAAAATAAGCTTTCGATCGACGAACGCCTGCGGCTTTTTCGCGAGGTCTGCTCGGCCGTCCAATATGCCCACGAAAAGCGCGTCATCCATCGCGATCTCAAGCCCTCGAATATTCTCATCGCCAACGGAGGCGTTCCGCGGCTGCTGGATTTTGGCATCGCCAAATTGTTAAATCCGGATTGTTTCCAGAGTCCGCTAGTCACGCGCACCGACTGGCGGCCGATGACGCCCGAGTATGCCAGCCCGGAGCAGATTCGCGGCAAGGCGGTGACCGCGGCTACCGATGTTTATTCGCTCGGCGTGTTGTTCTTCGAAATGCTTTCCGGCCATCGCCCGTTTCGCTCCGTGGGCCAATCGCTTTTAGAGATGGAGCGCATCGTTTGCGAAACCGATCCCGAAAAACCCAGCGTCGTCATTCATCGCACCGAGCAAAAAACATCTCACAATGGCGGGCCACCGACGGCAATTACTCCCGAGTCAGTGAGCCAGCAGCGCGGACTTCAGCCCGCCGAACTCCAGCGCCGCCTGCGCGGCGATCTCGACACCATCGCCATGAAGGCGCTGCGCAAGGAGCCCGATCGCCGCTACGCATCCGTCGCCGAGTTTTCAGAGGATGTCGAGCGCTATCTCACCGGCATGCCCGTCAAGGCGCGCAAATCTACCATTGCCTACCGCGGCGGAAGATTTCTGCAGAGACACAAGGAGTCATTGACTGCCGCATTGGTGATGCTGGCGCTGGTCATGGTCATAGCTATCTGGCAAGTGCGTCGCATCTCGCGTCAAACCACGGCCGGCTTGCCTGCTGCAAATGCGCAGGTGCATGCGCGCCGATCCGTAGCCATCCTCGGCTTTAAAAATCTTTCCGACCGCCAGGACACCGCCTGGGTCTCGACCGCGCTCTCCGAAATGTTGTCGGCGGAACTTGCGGCGGGTGAAAAGTTGCGCACCGTTCCCGGAGAAACCGTGGCGCGCATGAAAATCGATCTCGGCCTTCATGACACTGAACACCTCGCGCCTGAAGCGCTTCGCCCGATTCGCAAGAATCTAGGCAGCGACTACGTCGTCGTCGGTTCCTATTTTGATTTGGGCAAAGATTCCGGAGGCCAAATCAGGCTCGCCGTTCGCCTTCAAGACACAGCGAAAGGAGAGACGCTTGCCACTATTTCCGAAACCAGCAGCGAGTCGCAGTTGCTCGACCTGGTCAACCGCGTCGGACGAAAGTTGCGCGATGATTTGGAAGTCGCCGATGTTTCGCAGGTTGATGCCGTGGGCATACGCGCCTCTATTCCGTCCAACCAGGATGCGATGCGACTCTACTCCGAAGGCTTGGCCAAGCTGCGAACGTTCGATGCGCAGCGCGCTCGCGAACTGTTTACGCGAGCCATAAGCTCCGATCCCACTTATCCTCTGGCGCACGCAGAACTGGCAAAGGCCTGGATGGCTCTTGGTTACAACGCGAAGGCGGTGGACGAGGCGAAGAAAGCTCTGGAGCTCTCCGGCAAACTTTCGCGTCAAGATCACTCGTTAGTGGAAGCGGGCTACTACGAAGTGAATAAAGATTGGGACAAGGCGATTGACGATTATCAAACGCTCGCGAAATCGTCTCCCGACAACATCGAATACGGACTTGCTCTCGCCAATGCCCAGATCGCGGGCAATCGCGGTCGCGACGCGCTCAACACGATTGCGATGCTGCGCACCCTCTCACCCGAAGCGAAAGATGATCCCCGCGTCGATATGGCCGAAGTCTGGGCTGATTTTTCTCTCTCGGACAATAAAGGCGTTGTGGCAGTCGGCGATCTGGCGATCAAGAAAGCAATTCCGTTGGGAGCGAGGTTACTGGTTGCGCGGGCGAGAGTTTTTCAATGCCGTGCTCTCGCCGCTCTTGGGAAGCCACAAGAGGCGACCGCCGATTGCGAAGAGGGGCGCCAGATGTTTCATCAAGCAGGTGACCTCGCTGGCGAGTCGACAGCACTGCACGATTTGGCTGAGGTGCCCATCAACCAGGGCGACTTGGAGAAAGCAAGAAAATTATATGAACAAGCTCTTGCCTTGGCCCGGCAAACTGGCGACAAGAGGGCAATCGCTCGCGAGCTTGCAAACATCGGATTGATCTACGTCCAACAAGGCGACCTGTCAACCGGCAAGCAAATGAACGCGCAGGCCCTCGATGCTTATCGCGAGGTGGGCGACAAGGCCGGGATGGAAGTGATCACCTCCAACATCGGCGACATCTTTCACACGGAAGGAAAACTCGGAGCCGCCATGGCGGAATATAAGGACGCTCTCGTATTGGCCCGCGAGGTAGGGAATAAAAGTTCAGAAGCTAGTGACATTGAAGATATGGGCGAAGTGCTGACCGAGGAGGGCGACTTGCAGGGCGCAATGCAGTTGTATCAGCAGGCCATCGGCATCCAGCGTGAAATCGATGACAAGAGCTATTACGCAGCTTCTCTGCTGGCGATTGGAAAACTCCGCCGCCTAAAAGGAGACAGTGACGGAGCCAGAAAACTCTATGAAGAGTCGCTGACCTTGCGGCGCCAATTAGGAGAAAAAGGCACTGCAGCAGATACGCAGACGGCGTTGGCGGAACTGGATTGCGATTCCGGTCAAGCCTCCGAAGCAGAGACGCTGACGCGCGCGGCGATAGAGGAATTTCGCGCAGAACAAGAACCGGACAACGAAATCCAAGCGGAATCGGTGCTGTCGCGGTCGCTTCTGCAACAAGGAAAACTCGACGACGCTCAACAAGTGATCGCTAGAGCGCTCATCCAGGCGAAGAGAGCAGCAATATGATGGTCCGCCTGCCGCTAGAGATCCAGAATGCATACGCGCAAGCGGCCGCAAAAAACCTCCCCGCCGCCGAGCGCCTCGCTCAAAATGCGGCGCTCGAAAGCAGCAAGTTAGGCTTATTTCGGATCGAGTTAGAGGCGACTCTCGCTCTTGGCGAAATTGAAATGCTACAAACGAATCGTGATGCCGGCCGCAAACGACTCGCCGCTACTGAAAAAGCCGCGCGCGCCAGGGGCTTCGAGTTCATAGCCAGGAAGGCAAATGCGGCGAGACAATCAGTCAGCGTGCAATCCGCGCCGAAAATCTCGCCGCACTAACTTTGCGCGCCCGTTCAATACTCGCGCAGGCTACTGCAGTGTGAGAGTCACGGTGCTCACGATCATGGTGCTTCCTGAGGTGCCGGTCACAGTCACGGTGTAGTTAGATTGCTGGGCGCCAAAACCGCCTCCCATTGCCGCTGCTGCACGCGACGAAACTGCGAGGAGGACAAGAAGCAGGAGCTCAAAACGCGCTATCGCCTGCTTACGTTCATTGACTAGCAACGTCTTAAAGGGGGTGGGGGCTTTCGTCTTGAAGAAATCAGGGCAGCATGAGTTTCGCCGGTCGCGGACGGGCTTTGTTCTTTTCATTGCTCTCGCTTTGCTGTCTGCTGGTTTCGCGCGAGAACGAGGACCGCGGGTTGAGGTGGTATGCCCGTCACCACCCATTCCGGTGACGATTGGTAAAAATAAAGTCTTGGTCTACGAGCTTCATCTCACGAACTTCGACGTCGTGCCCTTGACACTGAAGCGCATTTCAATCTTCGCCGCTCGCGAAAATCCCGATCCGCTCGCTATTCTCGAAGGCGAGAAGTTGTCGACTGCGACGATCCGTATTGGAGCGCCAATGATGATGTCCCGCGGTTCCGGTGCGGCCAGCGGTAACACTCGAACGCTCGATCCGGGCGGTCGAAACGTGATCTTCTTGTGGATCGAGTTGCCGGCGAATAAATCTGCGCCTGCGAATCTCAGGCACCAGCTGGTTTTTTCGTCAACTCCAGCGGGAACTGATAAACCCAGTGATGCAACGCTGGAAGATTTTCCGGTCCCTGTAGACCAGAATCCGGTCCCAGTCCTGAGCCCTCCCTTTGACGGGGGCATCTGGCTCGCTGGGAATGGTCCAGCTAATGATTCGGACCACCGCCGCGGTATTTTCGCGATTGATGGGCAGATCTACTCGCCGGAACGCTTCGCCATTGACTGGGTCAAGGTCGGACCAAATGGCGACTCTCATCACGACGAGACGAGCAAGAACGAGAATTGGTGGGGCTGGCGAGAACCAGTTCTCGCCGTGGCGGATGGGGAGATTACGGAAGTTGTGGACGAATTTCCCGAAAACACTCCGCGCGTTCTACCTCCGGTCACGCTGGACAACATTGCGGGAAACCACATTGTCCTTCAGATTGCACAAAGCCGTTTTGTCACTTATGCCCATCTGCAAAAAGGAAGCATCAAGGTGCGAACGGGCAATCATGTTCACCGGGGAGAAATGCTCGCGCTACTTGGTAATAGCGGGAACGCGACCGCCCCGCACCTGCACCTACAAGTGACCGATCACAACTCGGTGTTGCAGTCGCAGGGGGTTCCCTTCGTATTCGCCGCTTTCACCTATCTTGGGCCGGGATCTGACTATCCCGAAAAGCAGGTTTCGGAGCCATGGGGCAACTCCATCCCGCCCGGCGATGGAGTGCTTAAGTTCGAACCTGTGAAGAAGTGACACAATTCTCAGCGGAGTGGCGTTACATCGCAACCACGCTGACCGTGGTCCCTTGATTATGAATACGCCAGTTCGTTAGCGGTGATGGCACCCAAAGGTCGCCTGGAAAATCGAGAATAGCGGTTTCACAAATCTGCCACTCTCTGGCGCCGTTCGCAACTGCCATTGGCATCCAGCCAATCTAATAAAGAGCGCACGCTGGCGCGAGCTAGAGCAATCGCGCAATCCGCCGCCCCGTAATAGATGTTGATGGTGTCGCCGTCAGCGTCCATCGTGTATCCGCACGGGAACACGACGTCGTTAACGTCGCCGTGGCGTTCGTAGGATGCCTCGGGCCCGAAGATCCACGAATCGCCTCGCAGTAGGCATTTTTCCGGATTCTCGAGATCGAACAAAGCCAAGCCCAATCGATAGAGGCAGCCCGAAGGGGTGTGCCGGACTCCGTGGTAGAACACGAGCCATCCTCGGGCGGTCTCAATCGGCGGCGGAGATAAGCCAATCTTGTTTGCGTCCCACCATGCGCCGCGTCGCGCTTCCAGCATGAGCCTGTGCCTGCCCCAATAGCGCAAGTCGGGAGAATAGGAAATCCACATGTGTGCTCCGAGCGTGGTCATCGGGCGATGGATCAGCGCCCAGCATCCGTCGATTCTCCGAGGCAACAGCGCCGAGTCCTTGTCGTCCGGCGGCATGATGACGCCATAGCGCTCGAAGGTTCGGAAGTCTTTCGTCAGCGCCAGCGAAACTCCCGGGCCACCGCGCGAATAGGAGGTATAAGTGATCACGTATTGCTGTAATTCGGGCACAAACGTGATGCGAGGGTCTTCAATGCCCCATAATTCTTCGGGATACTCTTTCACGCTGGGCATCAACGTCGGTTTATGATCAATTTGCCATCCATCCACACCGTTCTTGGACCGCGCGGCGCAGAGATGCGACAAGCCGCGCCGGTCTTCTACGCGGCACAGGAGCAAAGTGGTTCCGTCCGCTAACAAGGTCGCTCCGGCATTGAACACGCTGTTAATGGAGTACGGCCAATCCTCGCGCGTCAGGATGGGATTGCCCGGATGCCGCAGAAGCAAAGACGGGTAGTGCGTGCTTTCAACGTGGACAAGAGTTGTTTCCGGAGTTGTCATGAGGGATCTTTCAGCCTTTCAGGCGGGCGCTTTTTGCTGTTGTGTTCGGAATTGTCGACCGCGTGCATTTCCAGGAGCGCGATTAGAAACGACAGCGTTGATTCCGAACCCTGATTCTGATTGGCGCGCTCGGGATGCAATCCGTCCCGGCAGCCGCCGGTGACGGAATCATAAAGAGGGAGCTGCAGATCGTTGTCGCCAAGAAACCAGTTGAAAGCCGACCAGGCTTCGGTGTGCCAGCGCCCGTCGCCAGTCACCCGGAACGCTTCCAGACAAGCAGATACCGCTCCCGCGGCCTCAATTGGCTGTTGATCGAAACGCGCTTTTTCACCATCCTGGTGGTAAAAACCTTGCGACCCGATGGGTACGAAGTGATGGTTGGATTCGCAACGCTGCGCTTGCATGAGCCAATCGAGCGCTTCGAGACCCGCGGAGACCATGCGATCGTCCGAGCAGGTTGATCCCACGACGAGCAGGGCTTGGGGCAATCTCGCGTTGCCATACGCAACGACGTTCTCGAACCACTTCCAGTCCGGTCTGCGGATGGACTCATACATTTCGAGCAAGCGCCGGCTGAGTACAGACCTGATTTTTTGCGCGTCGCGGTCTCCGGGATACGAATTGAGATATTCCTGAATCCCAAGAAGCGTGTAGGCCGCAGCGCGAGGACTATAGAATTCCACCGCTGCAGGGAGCGAAAACTCAAACAGACGCCCGGCTGCGCTTCTCAATCCTTGATTCTTGGATTGGCCGAGGACAGTTCCAAGGCTCCACAGAGCCCGGCCGTGGCAGTCTTCCGACCCTACTGCCTCGTTCCACCGGCGATCATAGCCCAGAAAATTCCGGAACCTGCCGTTCGCCGGATTAAACGCATGTTCAAGGAACGAGAGATAGCGGCCCGAGAAATCCGCTGCCAGGCAATCTGTTTTTTCCCGCTCATTTTTATTGTTGGCATTAGCCAGGCCCTCCAGCATCACGGTGAAAATCAGCGCGCGCGCGTTGTCGTCGGTGGTATGGCCCTCGCCTCGGTTGGGAATCGTGAAGATTGCATGCTGCAGCACTCCAGTGTCGTCGGTCAGGGCACAGAGATGATTCAGTTTCAATTCCGGCAATCGATCGAGAGCTCTGGGAGTAGCGTGCGCCGAGAACTGGACGTGAGGATTTACTGTGCGGTCGCTGCGAACTCGCGCGAAACTCTCCATGTAGCCTTGCGCGACTTTCTTCCAAACCATGTCTCGCGCGAACAGATAAGCGCGCTTGCGCATGCGGTGGCGAATCGCGGGAGTGTCCAAAAGTTCGATCGTCTTGTGCGCCATAGCGTCGGGGTCTTGGAACGGGACCAACGCGCCCCGGCGGTCGTCCAGCAACTCAATCGCATGCCAATAAGGAGTCGAGATAATCGCCTTGCCCGCCCCTAACGCATAGGCCAGCGTTCCGGAAACTACCTGCGCCTCCGTCTGGTAAGGAGTGATGTAAATATCGGCCGCCCCAATAAACTCGGCCATTTCCTCCGGACTGACGAAGCGGTCGTAGAAGATCACCTGCGATTCCACTCCCATTTTCTGCGCCAACGCTCGCAGGCTGGCTCGATACTTGTCTCCCTCGCGACGCAGAATATGAGGATGGGTCGCACCCGCGACAATGTACACAACGTTCTTGTGTCTGGCTAAAATCTGGGGCAGGGCCAGAATGACGTTTTCGATCCCCTTGTTCGGCGAGAGCAGGCCGAATGTGAGCAGGACCGCCTTTCCTTCCACGCCAAAACGATCTTTATAGAAGTTGGGATCAAGAAAAGGCAGGTCCGGAACACCGTGCGGAACCATGTCGATCTTGCTGCCCGGCACTTTGAAAATCTCCTGCAAGAACTGGGACGAGAGTTGGCTCATGACGATGAGCCGATCCGAGAGTTCCGCGATCTCTTCCATCACCCTCAGTTGGTTCGGGTCAGGCTCGCGCAGAACGGTGTGCAGAGTGGTCACCACCGGCATCTTCAGGCCGCGCAAGAGATGCAGAATATGACCGCCCGCCTCGCCGCCGAAGATTCCATACTCGTGCTGCAGACACACCATATCGATGTTGTTGAAATTCAGGAATTCGGCAGCGTCCTGATAGGACTTGATGTCGTCCTGGGCAAGCGACCATCGCACCCGCGAGGGGTAGTCATATCCTGGTTCCGTATCGTTCACTGGCAGTGCCAATAGTCGAGCGGTTCCGTACTCCGCGGATATGGCTGCGCACAAGTCGGTGGTGAACGTGGCAATTCCGCATTGTCTTGGAAGATAATTGCCGATAACCGCGATTCGGCTAGGCAGCGACAACTTCGACTGCGATCTTGGCCGAGCCGGCGAATCCGTGCGTGGCATGGGGCATGAGGCGACGACCTCCAGTCCATGCGGAAGCGCGGCGACTGGTAGCGACATTCGCTCCTCACTTTCTTGAGTACAGATATGGATAGAGATAGGTTTGCAGACGAGTTCCGTCGTTTAGCAGTATGTGCGTTTCGCCTCTCGTGGAATTCGCTTTTCATTAGTATCCAACGAAAGGCCGCTTGAGGACTGTTCAAAATTGACCAAGTATATTGACCAGGAAGGCGTCCCGCCGGCTCTCTTTTTGCGGCGTCACTGGAATTTTACTTGGCTCCAAGGGTTGGTGAAGTTTTGCGCACCACTCCCAATCCAACACCGAAGAATGGCGGATGACTATCAAAGATGATGCTAGCCCTGGTTTTCAGTAAACTACATACCTTCGATCTATTTGGGTAATGCCTTCATGAAAAGTCGGTTTGCGCTCCTGATGTTCCTTGCGATGGCGCCAGTTTGTGTGGCGGCCACACGCCATTATTACCTCGCAGCTGAGGACGTTACGTGGGACTACGCCCCAGGCGGACAGAATATTTTGAATGGCCGGCAAATTCCAATGCCATGGGCCGCTCAGACGCAGTGGCACAAAACACGTTACATCGAGTACGCCGATGCCGGTTTTTCTGTCCACAAACCTCAACCCGACTGGTTGGGTATCTTGGGACCTGTCATACGCGCCGAGGTCGGTGACACGATCATCGTCGATTTTCTGAATCGCAGTCGAATGCCACATAGCATCCATCCCCACGGCCTTCGCTACGACAAGGCGAACGAAGGCGCACTTTACCTGCCGACTAGCGCGGGCGCTCGCGTGCCTCCAGGGGGGCATTTTACTTATCATTGGTTCGCAGATGAAGGCAGTGGACCGGGCCAGGGCGATCCCAGTTCCATCGTTTGGTGGTACCACGGACACACCGAGGAAGCATCCGAGACAAATGCAGGGCTTCTAGGACCGATCATCGTCACCGCGAAGGGACAGGCCAGGCCAGACGGAACTCCTAAAGATGTGGACCGCGAGTTCGTCGCTTCGTTCATGATTTTTGATGAACTCAGAGGAAAGGATGCAGGCCTGTTTTACGGCATCAACGGATACATCTTCGGAAACCTGCCGGGGCTGGTTATGAAACAAGGGGAGCGAGTGCGCTGGTATCTGCTGGGAATGGGCAACGAAAAAGACCTTCACTCGCCGCACTGGCACGGCAAGACCGTCCAGTACGGAAGACGGCATACGGATGTTATCGAGCTCTTGCCCGGCAGCATGGTCACCGTGGATATGCTCGCCGACAACCCGGGAACGTGGCTCTTTCACTGCCATGTGGCGGATCATATGGAAGCGGGTATGATGGCGACCTACACGATCTACCGGCCGCCGACAAGGCCTTGTCCCATCCAATTCGTCGCAGCAGATTTTTGGACAACCCCGGGCAAACTTAAGGTTACCGTAAAAAATAATGGGCCTAAGACGATCGATAAGCTGGTGGTGGAGTTCGATCACCTGATGTCGCCGCAGTCTCGGCGCCGGCCCTATATCCATGAGTGGACTTGGACGCAGCCAATTGAACCCGGCCAAGAGCGAACATTTGAGATGTCGGGTTATCTTCCTGACTCTACCAATCGCATTTTGGGTTGGGCTCTGTCGCCGCGGGCCATCGCCTATGAAGGCGGAAGTAACTGGAGCCCGCTTGAAGATGGAGAATGCTTTGAAGTCTATTGGCGCGACAAAGACCATCCACAACTAACTGTACTGCCCCCATTACAGATCGAGATGAATGAGGACTAGGAAACACCCTTATTCACTCTTACGCGAAGCTTATTGGTGAAGATGCTTCCCGTCCTGCGGGCGAGCAGGACGGGTAAGTTACTCCACCGGATGACTTATCACGCGGCAGTCCGAAGACAATGCTCAGTTAAAGCTCTGCCTCGCAACATCCGCTGGGCCGTTTGCAACGCTGGAAAGTTCTTCATAGCCAGAAGTTGCGCGTGCGCGAGTCGGTTCCCCTTTCGGGCTCGGGAAATGCAGCACCGCTGGATATTGCACGTGGATAATTTCGTTCCTGACCGCGTACAGCACCAACTCCGCAATCGAATGAAGCTTGAGCTTGCGCAAGATGTTGCTGCGATGCGTTTCTGCCGTCGCCAACGACATATTCAATATCTCAGCGATGTCTTTGGAAGCCTTACCTTCACTCACGAGCTGCACGACCTCGCGTTCCCGCGGCGATAACTTGGGTACCTTGGCCGCGTCTGGATCAACGCGATGTCGCTTGTAACCATCCATAATCAAATCGGATACTCGCGAACTGAAGATACTTTTACGCCGTTGCATTGCCGCCACGGCAGTCGTCAGATCCGCCGTTCCATCGGACTTAAAAACCCACCCGCGAACACCCGCTTCCAGGCAGTCTCGGATCACCTGCTCGGAATCCACAGCGGTAAGCACTAGTATTGCCTGGGCCGGATTGTGTTTCAGGATCTGTCGGGCCGCGTCCAGGCCGTTCAGTTCTGGCAGGCAAATATCCAGAATAAGGAGATCTGGTTTCAATTGCCTGCACTTTTCTACCGCATCCCGCCCGTCGATGGCCTCTCCGCAGACCTCCCAGCTTTCGTGAGACCCAAGCAACGAAGACAAGCCGAAACGGAATATTGGATGATCGTCTGCCACCAAAATGCGAAACCCACTCATAGAACCTCCCCCATGGATAGAACTAAAGTACAGGGTAGGTTCGAGGCTGTCTGAGCACAATTGCTCATCTCCCCCGTCTGGAACCATAAGGCTCGTATTCGCTAAAGAACCGGCGCACCTTGTGCAGTCCTTAGCGACACCACGCAACTGGCGATCCCATAGCAATTAGGAAGGCAGCGCTGGGTCAAACAGGGAGGTTCTAGCCAACGCCGGCCCTCCGCCCCTCGCGTTGGGGCTAAATTAAGGAATAGATCAGTCGTAACGGCGGGTCTATCGTGCTCAGTGGGTATTTGCCTGGAAGCGTTCCTTTATGTTTTTTCATTTCGATTAAAGGTGCTTGCCCCGCCGCAATTCAATACAGCAACAACTGGAAACTCATACCGACTGTGCAGGATAGACCGTTCTTAATTCAGACGTTACTGTCGAATGTAAGTAGGACGTAACTCTTTTCTTAGTGGGGCTAAGAATTTTGACCCGATAGAACTGAAGTAAGTGGGAGGACCTCTGGTGAACTGCGACACTGCGACGCACAAGACTTCTCTGATTGCTGATTTGATCAAGCGGGCCCAGGCTGGCGATGCGGATGCGTTTGGCGCTCTGTTTCAGGCGCACAAGGCGCGCATCTACTCCGTGTGCTTGCGCATGACCAGTAATGCCGCGGAAGCGGAGGATCTTACTCAAGACGCATTCTTGCAGGTGTTTCGCAAGATCACGAAGTTTCGCGGAGACTCGGCGTTCTCAACCTGGGTTCACCGGATCGCGGTCAACACGGTGCTGATGCGTTTTCGCAAGAAATCGCTGAGCCAAGTGTCGCTCGACGAGCCGGTCAACACCAGCAACGGAGAAAAAATGCGCCGCGAATACGGCACCAGAGATAAGAATCTGGCAGGCTGCATCGACCGGATCGCATTGGCCCGCGCGATAAAAAAGCTTCCCTCCGGCTACAGGACAATCTTCTTGCTGCACGAAGTCGAGGGCTATGAGCACCAGGAGATTGCGGAGATGCTCAGTTGCTCCGTGGGCAACTCCAAATCCCAACTCTACAAAGCCAAAATGCGATTTCGCGAGTTATTGGCGCACACGCCGGCGGCGCGGCTGGCAATTCGAAGTGAACAGTCGCACAACAAAAAACGCGCCAAACCACAACGCGAGAGCTGGGATCTGCCAAGCTTCCAGGATGCGGCAATGCCGGCGCTTCTCAGACCCCAATTGATAGGACAAACCGCGTTTGCCGCGAGCGGCGCAGACTAGAGATTAGGCCTAGGATAAAGATAAAGATCGTCCGCCTTACGGTTTGAGCGGGCACCCACCGTTACTCATTGTTACTGGATTTGGTCAGTACGCACCCGCGAGCATGCGGCAGACACCGGGCACCTCATCTAAAACTTATCCCCAAATCATAACGACATTGGCACTATGCGGGATCGGACTCGCCGACCGCTGTCTCCGATCTCGGCCAACCTTCAGAGTCCGAGAGCCCGAGGGATTGAGAACTCTTTTCTGCAGCTTCGAGGCTGGGCCGTCTATCCCGACTCTTCCTATCCTCGCCGAAGAAATCTGCGGAAAAAGTCGAGCCTGCGGAAAACACACCGAGACGCGTAACTACAGAACGCCGCAAAGCTGTGCGCCAATCCGCAAACAATGGCGGGGAACCTATTTCCTCTTTGCACTTCTTGAGATCGAACCAGCGCAGATAATTACGAACAACTCTGGTCATTGTCATCTGCATCGCCGCCGAAAAGTTGCGCTCTGCCATCCGATGTTGCTGCTCGGGAGACTCCAGTATCGAAGTGAGCTGATTGGCGAGATCTGCCGCATCTCCGACCTTGTAGAAATTAACCGCCATTTCCTCATCCGTCGCCATGTTCTGAAAATCGTCGATATCGGCGCAGACGATGGGAACTCCATACTCGCACGCCTGATGGGCTGGGCCGCTCGACCCTGTGGCGGAATCGTAGGGCATGACCACAATCGTGCTCGTCCGAAAAAGATCAGGGATAGCTTCCTCCGGAACATATCCGCGGAACTCCACCCGTGAGTCGGCACTTTGTGACTCGCGTATCGATTCCCAATATCGCGGTTTCGTATGATGATTGGCCCCGGCGACGATCAGCCTGGCATTCGGCACTTTCTTCAAAACGGCAGGAAATGCATCCATCAACGTCTCCAGCCGTTTGTAGGTGCCCCAGTGTCCTATCGCCAGAATGCGATGTTCCGGATTACCCCGCAGCGAGAAATCCGGTGGACTGGGGCAAGGCGCTAAAGTACCGTGCGTACCCAGAAGAACATTTTCAGCCGAGTATTTCTCGACCAGCGTGCGCCGGTATGCCGAGAGTAATACTGACACCGAATTTGCCTTGAGTAAGGCTCTAGTGGCGATGTTAGACCCCAGGCGGAACAGTTTTTCATGGCGCATTCCAGCTTGGGAAAAATCGACGTGCTCGGCGATCTGGTGCAGAGTGATGTGGGTGTAATAACCGAGAGCCCGCGTCAGCGCCGGCGCAGACAGGCCCGCAAAGGCTGCCACCGGATAGTCCGGAGTTGCAAAGCTCGAAAATACGAGGTTGAACCACACCACATCCGGGTTCAATTTGCGTATGGTGTTTAACAAACGCACCGGAGTTCCCAGGCTGTTGTACTTCCAGCAGCGGATTACATTGAAGCCCGGCAGTTCCGGTTGTTGCGGGGCGTTCAGCGACTTTCCGTGCTCGTCCGTGGCGAAGTCATAGTCGTCCAGTTCGTCGGCCAAAATCGTCAAACTGATCCCTGGATTGCGCTGCAGTTCGCGCGCAATGTAAAACGCATACTCGTTCAACTGCCGGCCGCTTGGAGGAAATGTCGCAACTAGGCAAATTTTCATCGTATCCCGATCTTAAAAAATATTGATGCTTAAGTAAGGTCTGAATTGCTCATTCTGCCCACCGGTGAAGTTGAAAAACGTCTCCTGCTGTACGCCCGCTGAAAAACGAATCGGGTATTTCAGGTCGACCGTTCCGCGCTCGTCCTTGTATTCGCGGTGCACCGGCAGCGCGTAGGAGACAGCGAAGCCGCTCTGGACCGCGTCGTAGACGTGGGCACTCATATTCCGGGAATAGGCGGCGGATGCCTGCACGCTCCAGTTACGCGTTGGAGAGAACTCAACGCTTCCGGCCGGGCGCAGTGCCTGCGCTATCGCCGACTTGCCTCCAAAGATCCGCCATGCCCGCAGTTCTTCTGCAATAGCTCTGAAGCTGAGTCGTTGTGAAAACCGGTGTTCGAGGCCGAGGTATGCAGAGGTGTAGTAATCCTCGCTGATCACCGGAGTGAACCGGTCATCGCGCCCTCCCCATCCAGTGACCAGAGCCGTTTTCCCCCACGGGCTCCCTACGCGGAAATCGATCGCCGCGGCCAGATCCCGCGAATGCTGATTGCTTTCGGTAAAAGGCCCGGCCTCATGAATGGCATATCCGCTCATCGAAACCACATTGAAAAATGAACTCGTCGACATATACAAAAACTGTCGAAATAGGTTCTGATTCATTGCAATGGGAGACAAGGAATCTCGACGAATCGTTTCCTGAATGCCCGTGTTGAAGGTCAACACGTTGGTGCCCAGATGCACCGTGGGGTTCAGGCCGAAATTAAGCGAATAATCATTCGTATCGCGGTCGACGATCGTGTCCTCGCTGGGCAACGATATATCCCCGCGGGCGTTTCGTACCTGGAAGAATCCGCTCGCGTCCGGCAAATCGCCGACGTGGAGGTGAAATGCGCCGGTCGATTGCGTCTCGAGAGAGGAACGAGGCGGTGGCAGTAGTCCCTGACGGCCGAATATTGGATTGGTGACATCCAGCTTGGAGTCCAGAACATAGACCGTCGTATCTTCGAAAATGGGCGACACGGAAAAATCAGAAAGGAAGCTCACTCCATGACTGATCCTGAGTCCTTCATTCGCTCCCGCCTGGAGCAGATCCTGCTGGGCGGTTTGGTCTTCACCGGCGGCGTTGGCGGCCTGGGCAAAAGCAGTGAGCGCCTGAACGCTTTGGTGTTCCTGGCGATACACGTTGGCCTTGGCCAACAGATACTGATAACTGGGTTCGCTATCGGCTGAATCGCTGATCGTTGAATCGCCGATCGCCGAATTGCCGATCGAATCGCTGGTCCTTGAATTGCTGATTATGGAATTGCTGATTATGGAGAGTTGGTCCTCTGCCTTGACCGTCTCCCCTAGCGCCAGGTAGGTGTTGGCTATGCCGATGCGCACGGATGTTTCGGAAGCACCCGCCGCCAGGGCGCGTTGCAGATACGTTTGCGCCAATTGGTAATCATGCATGCCGAGAAAAATGTCGGCCGCCTCCATCAACTGCTCTCCTGTAGCGGGCAGAGTCTCTCCCGTCTGACCTTCCATCAGAGCTAATGCGATCTGCCGCTGTGCATCCTCCGTATGACCCTGGTTTGCCATGAGCTGGGCAATCGCCAGACGCACTGCGATGCGATCATTATCGGTAGCTGCACTGTCGCTAGCGCCGTCCGAAGCAGCCAGCGCTCTCTCGAAGCGCTCCATGGCGGCCTTCTGGTCTCCCAGCAAACTCAAGGCCTGCCCGGTGGAGACAAAGATTCGGCTTTCTTCCCGCTTCTGATCCGTTGCATTGGGTTGCGCTAGTTGGGCGTGCTGCTCTGCCAGTTGCACGTACCGCAGCGTTTGCTCTCGATCTTGAAGTGCGGCGTAGGCGCGCGCGAAATGAGCGTAGATAACGTCATTCTCGGGTGTCAGCTTCTGCGCGACTTGCAATTCCACAATTGCTTCGTGGTACAGCCGCTGTCCGTACAACGTGTCAGCCAATGCGAGGTGGAGCGCTCCATCATTGGGCGAAAACTTCAATGCCACGCGATACTCGGCGCCGGATTTCGTCAGCATTCCGTTTTGCCCGTAGGCTGTCGCCCGAATCAGGTGAATGGGCATGGAATCGCCCATTTCTTCCTCCGCGAGTTGCACTTGTTGCAACGCGACTAATGGCCGATGGAGGTCAAGGCTGGCGTATGCGAGGCCCAGATGCGCTTCGCCGTTCTTCGGTTCCCGCTTCAGGGCTGACTCGAAATCCGAAGCGGCGGCTTGCGGCTGACGGAGGTCGTGCAATACGTATCCGCGGTTCACGTATGCGGTTACTACATTGGGATCGCGGTCCAGGGCCTCGGTAAAATCTTTTTGCGCCTGCTCCAGTTGTCCAGCATGTTTGTGCGCATAACCGGCGAGCAGCGGAATGTCGGGCTCTTTGGTAAGCACGGAGTCGTACTGCGAAGTTAATTGCAGAAGATCGCCGTATTGCTCGAGATGAAGCAGATCGTATGCGAGATAGACAACCACATCCCTGTCCGTGGGAAGCTTCTTGATAGCTTCTCGGCCAACTGCAGCCGATTGCCGATAGTCGCCCTTAAAACTCAGGTACCGCTCCTTTTCCCGCATGAGGTGCGGCTCCTGCTGCATTTCGTTCGTGGCTCGGCTCAACCACTCTGCGGCCATAGGCAGGTGCTGCGTCTCGATCGCGGCATTCATCCCTCCGGCCACGATCAGACTGTTGCTTGGAGCCAGTTCATACCCTTTGCTGTAAGCGGCTTCGGCCTTGGAGAAGTCCCGGTGCGCGGTGTATAAGTCGCCGAGCGCGAGATACGGGATGTACAACGTCGGATAGGCTGCCGCTAGTTGCTGAAAATATTTCTCGGCGTCCTGATCGTTCCCCGTACTACGCGAAGCATAGCCGAGCGCGACAAGCGCAGACCGGTTCGCCGGATCAATTGCCAGGATTTTTTTATAGACGACGATCGCTTCTTCGCTGCGGCCGAGTTTCACCAGCAGATCTCCATCGAGTTGCAGACTGCTGGGATCTTGCGCGTTGATCGCCAGCGCCTCCCCGAGATCGCTTCCCGCGCCGTCGAGGTCGCCGATGTTCATCTTGATCAGGGCTCTCAAACGCAGGAATTGCGGTCGGCTCGTTCCGTGCTCGTCCAGCGCGTTGATCTCCATCTGCGCAGTTTCGAGATGGCTATGCGCGGCACTTAAGTCGCCTAAGCTCTGATCGAGTTCCGCGAGATTCATGTGGAGCTGAATGCCGTACAAGGCTCCCTCGGCGGGGTTTTGCGGCAAGTGAGCCAAAGCAGCGTTGTATTCCCGAACCGCGTCTGCAGTGTGCTCCTGCAATCGTGCAACTTCGCCGCGGATCGCGTGCAAGCGATAATGTTCCGCATCGAGCGCCCCGGCACGATTGAGAAAGGGCCGCGCATCTTCGACCGAACCTACGGCCACTTCAGCCTGCGCTGCCGAAAGCTGCAAGGCTAAATCGGCCGGCGCGGCATTGGCGGCCTGCGCATAGAGCCTCGCCGCTTCATCTTGCTGGCCATTGAGCTGATACGTGTAAGCAAGTTCGGCTTCCAAGTCGGGCTTCGAACCGCCAATTGATTTAAGAGCGGCGATGGCCGCCGGATAGTTCCCAGTCTCTCGATAGTAACCAGCCAACGAACGCTGAACATCTGGATTGTTCGGGGCGTGCTGTTTAGCCAACTCAAGGTAATGGTTGGCAACATCGAGCTTCTTCTGATGTTCGAACGCGAGCGCCATCAAGAGTTCCGACCGTGCGCCCGGTTGAAATTGTTCCGCGGGTCCCAGCACTTCGAGTGCGCCGGCATAATCTCCAGAGCGCAGAAGAAGCTCGCCCAGCAACACCGCATCGTTGATTCGTTTTGGATCCACCGAAAGCACGCGGTTCAAGAGGCGCTGCGCTTCCGCGGTCCGACCCATCGTGCTGTAGGTCTGAGCGAGTCCGGAGAGTCCGTCGAGGCTAGACGGATTCAGGCGCAAACCTCGACTATAGGCATCCGCTGAAAGCTGCGACTTTCCGTCGAGCCGCGCCGCATAGCCCAGCAGGAACCACAACTGCGCGTCGTTCGGAGCCGCTTGCGCTGCACGCTGAGCATAGTCAACAGCGCCCGCGTAATCATTCTCTTTCAGCGCTAATTCCGCGGCTCGTGCCAGACGTGCATTTTGGATATTCGATCCCCAGCCCAGCGATTTATTTGCAGACGAAGTTTGATCGCTACTGGTCTGGGATGTTTCGGAAGAACCAGAGCCCACCTTATACGTCTGCGCTCGGAGCGAGCAGACAAGCACGAGGACGAGTAAAGACGCGCACGCGGTCTTCAGTCCTGGCCGTCCCAGAAGGGAACTCAAAGTGTCACCACTGAATTGTTCGATTCAAGGCTCTTCGATTCCGGAAAGGCCTTCTGCGTTGGCCAGACTTTAAGTTCTCTCTATGAACGGGGTACAGCGAACGGGGTACAGCGCCTGGTCATACAACCCGGACTAACGGCCTCGAATCCAAGACCAACCAACCGAAAGGGATCCGTGCACAAAACTGAGTCCGTCGCGCCTGCGTCGAGGCCGATACCGCTGAGCATGATCTTCATGGCGGCCCTTGTGGTTCACTTGCCATTACTGCTCATGAAGTTGCCGCTGAAGTCGTACGACGCGAATTTCCATATTTTTTTCGCCTCGCATTACCTGCACAATTGGTTCGATCCCTGGAACTCTAAGTGGTATGCGGGTTTTTCACAGACTACTTATCCGCCCATGCCGCAGCAGTGGCTGGCGTTATTATCTCGGATCATCGGATTAGACATGGCGTATATGGCGGTCCAGTTCGCCGCCATTCTGCTTTTAGCGCTGGGCGTGTACCGCTTCTCGTTACTTTGGGTGGACCATCGGGCTGCTTCGTTCGCTTCGCTTGCCAGTGTCTTTCTTGGCTCGGAGTGCTTTCTCGTCTATTCCGCGGGACAGTTATCGACTACATTTGCCGCTCCCCTTTATTTGAACGCGCTGCCTTATCTCTTCCAGTGGGTTCGGCATGGCAACCGGCGATCATTTCTTAAAGGTGGGATGCTGTTTGTGGCTGCGGCTGCCGCACACCACGTAACGCTTCTCTTCGGGTCTTTGCTGTTCGCGTTGCCCGTGCTCGCGCTGGTAATCTTAGACCGCCAACATTCAGGGCGCGGCGATCGCGAACGATTATCACTTCCGGTATTCTTCTTCCGTACCGGCAGCATCGTCTTAGTTGTCGGCGCCGCCGTTGCGCTCGTACTTCTGCCGTTCTGGATTGCACTTATACATTACCCTGTTACTCAGACTCCAATCCCACATCCCAGCCGCGCGAACTACTTACTAAGTCCGCAGTGGGGCTTGAACTATTTCGTGGTGCCTTACGGAGCTTTGATTCTGGCCCTGCCCTTCATCGTGTGGCGAGGTTCTTCGGTAGCTCGGCTCCGTCCGTTGCTCCTGGGCTTCTGGGTGGCGCTCTTAGTAGGACTCGGAGGGACCACTCCCGTGGGCCGGTTGCTGTTAGGCCGAGCTTTTGACGTGCTGACCATGGAGCGTTTCAGCTATTGGGCAACTCTGCTTGCGTTGCCTTTTGTGGGGCTTCTGGCCGTTGAACTTATCGATCGATTTCAAATGCGAGCCGTCGTTGGCTTAACTATCGCAGGGGCATTGACCTGTGGTTTGGCGGTAGCGTGGGCATCGTATCGGCCGGCGGACGCCACCGATTTCAAGGTAGACACAGTGGCCTCGTGGCTCAACCGTGACGGTCACGACCGGTACCGCTATGTCACCTTGGGATTTGGCAACAAGATTTCGCGACTGGCCGTTCTGACCGACGCTAGCAGTGTAGATGGCGAATGGAATTCTGGACGCATGTTGCCGGAGTTGACTCAGTACGGCGGAGGCGCGCTCACCAGTTCCAAATACTTTGGCAAGCCGGGCCTCGACGCACTGAGTGCGATGCTTCATCACGCCGACCGTTACGGCCTCAAATGGATATTCGTGCGGGATCCGTATTACGAGCCGCTGTTGGTTTTTGGTGGTTGGCGCAGGGTGGATGACCTTGAAGACAAGACCATCACCGTGTGGAGTAAAGAGGATGTGCCGCCTGCCGTGCCAGTCAACGCACCGCAGATTCCTCCGCGCTGGCAAGGGCTGATGTGGGGCATTCTGCCCATCGGCAGCAGCATCCTTGCGATGTTTCTTGTGCTGATTCCGGAGAGACTATGGCACCGACGGCGTGTCCTCCAACCCTCTGCCACCCATGAAAATCTCGTTCTGGGGAGGCTGGCGTCATGAGTAATGGACGAATCCTCGCCATCGTCATTGTGAGTGTGACAGTGGCACTCATTGTCGTGGGCACTCTTTGGCCCATTCCAGCCGCAGTCGCGATGGCTAGTTCCGGTTCCGACTTGCTGCGTCCTTCAACTTCACCGCAAGCGGCAGTCGCGAATCTGGCGGACGAAATCGGCCGACTGGCGTGGGAGAAGGCCTATTCCAGCCTCGCGAACAACAACGAATTTACCGAACTGGACTTTGTGCATGACTTAACTGGAAGTTACCCCAGCCTTCGCGCCTACGCGACTCTCGACAGCTTCGACCAGCAGCCGCTTCATGCTTCTGCCGATGAAGCGCAGATTCAGCTCAAGTTGCATTGGTCAACCGTGGTGGGATCGTTCTTGGACACGCGTACCCTGCGAGTCGTTAAAACCGGCGACCGGTGGGCGGTGGCGTGGCCCGTCGTGAAGGAACCTCGAGTACCGCCGCAAGTTATCCCGGTGAACTATCTGCGCTGGGACGTGATTTATCGCGGGCCGGAAGACGACTGGGCAGCGCAAGACGTCGAAGCGCCGCACGTGCGCATCGTCGACATGCATCCCGTGGAGCGCGGCGACGGAGTCATCATTATGGGCGAACTTCTCAACGAAGATGTGGTTCCCGCCTATGTGACGGTTAAAGCTACCCTGCTGGCGCAAAATGGGTCTGCGATAGCGACTGAAGACAGCTTCGACAAGATTTCTCACATTCTCTTGCCCAAGCAAGTCACTCCATTTCTCATTGCGTTTCACAATGTATCGTTATCCGATGTCGCCAACATTCACATGGAGCCCTCAGCGAGCCTGATTGCGGCCTCGGCGGACCCTGTCATTGAGATTGAAGATCAGCATCTGAATCCTGCGCCCGGAGCTTCTCTGAGCGGGAATCTGCTTAATCAAAGCGGCCAGGTCGTCAATGTAGCGCACGTCCTCGAAACTTTCTACGACAAGACCGGCCAACTGGTTTGGGTCTCGGACCAATTCGTCGACCGCGCACTATTGCCGCAGACTCCCGTGTCATTCACCATACCCATTCCAGCGGACATCGCCGCCAAAGTTGCTAGTGAGCGCGCGATCAGCGCCACATACAGTTCGGGACGGTTCCAGTGAAATTCCGATTCGCATTCTTGCTAGCCGGGCTGGTTCTAGCCGCCACGCAGCTCGCTCTGACGCAGACCGTCGTCCTGGGTTTGCCTAAGACCATTGAAGCGGGCAGCGCGTTCTCGATTCAAAGCACTGGCGCCGGCAAGGCAGTTCTCTACATCGTAGGATCCGGGCAGGTGCTGCGACGCGACGTGCAATTAGGAGAGACGACGTTCTTTGCTCCGGGAGATCTCCACAATGCTGGCCGCTACATAGCTGTTCTTGTGGGAGCCTCGTCGACGGAAAACGGTGAGTTTGACGTCACCGCCGCGCGTCAACCTGCGGCCCTGAGTTTTCTAGCTAAGCCTTCTCGCCTTCCCGTGGACTTGCACGACGGCATCAGCGGTGTGGCGTATGTCTTCGACACTTATCGGAACCTGGTCTTGGCTCCGACCCAAGTATCATTTCAACTCTCGAACATTAACGGCGCAGTTCAGACGCGGACGGTGCTCACGCACAATGGCGTCACGTGGACAAAGATGGATTCCGCCGCCAAGGAAGGCGCCGCCCGGTTTGTAGCTAGCGCTGGGAACGCTACCAGCACACGCGTGATACAGCAAGTGCCGGGTGATCCATGTCACTTAAGAATGAGCGCTCAGCCGTCTGGCCAAAGACTCGCGGTGGTAACGGAGCCGGTGCGCGACTGTAGCGGCAATGCCGTGCCCGACGGAACAATTGTCACCTTCACGGAGACTTATAAGGGCGGCGAGGCCACCGTGGACGTGCCGCTTAAGCGCGGAGTCGCCCGCACGGAAATGCCAGCCTACAACGGGGCAAAACTTTCGGTCGCAACCGGTGTCGTCGTAGGAAATGAAATCTATTGGGGAAACGTACGATGAAAAAGGCTCTCTTCATCGCGTACCCACTCTTTGCCGCGATATTTGTTCTGGCGGCTGACCAACCCGCCGTGCGCGTGGAGCCCACGAATTCGCTAGGACCACGGACTCTGGAGAAACAAACGGAGACCGCGGTGATTCGTGACTATCTGCAAGCCTGGCACAGTTTGAGTGGTGCGCTGGAACAAAACCGGGCCGATCTCCTGGATGCGGATTTCGTGGGCTTCGCTAAAGAAAAGCTGGCGAGCACAATTCGCGAGCAAACAGAGCTGGGAGTTCACACCCACTATCAAGATACCGCGCACGATATTCAACTGACTTTTTACTCACCGGAAGGGTTGTCTATCCAACTGGTGGACACAGTTGAATACGACATGCAGATCGTGGATCACGAAAAGCCTGTGACAACTCAGCACGTCCGAGCGCGCTACGTTGCGGTCTTGACCCCGACGGAGGTTCGATGGAAAGTACGCATCTTCCAGGCGGAATCTGAATGAAGAGCATCTTTCGAGTTATGAAATAGTACGAAGCCAGACATTTAAGAACGAGCGCTATCATTTAAGAACGAGCGCTGATTTTGGGCCGAACTCTAAGGAGCTGTTCAATGATCTCTGTCGTAGTACCTATCTTTAACGAAGAGGAACTCGTAAGTCTGTTTCATGTCGCGCTTGCCGACTCCATGAAGGATATTGGCGAGGCCTGGGAGGTGCTCTACGTAAATGATGGCTCCAAAGATTCGTCTTTGAGACTGCTAACACAACTGCAAGCCGCAGATACGCATGTTGTGGTAATAGACCTGTCGCGCAACTGGGGGCATATGGGGGCGATATCGGCGGGCCTGCAGACAGCGCGTGGCGATGCGGTTGTTCTGATGGACGGCGATTTCCAGGACCCGCCAGAAGTTGTGCCGGAGCTGGTCGCGGCCTGGCGGGGTGGCGCGCAAGTCGTGACCGCTGTGAGAAGGAGCCGGCAAGAACGCCGGAAGATTCTAGCCAAGCTCTTCCCGATTTTCTATCGCTTGCTGGGAGCACTCTCCGATTTTCCCATCCCACTCAATGCGGGAATTTTTGGCCTGCTCGATCGGCAAGCGGTGGATTCGATTAACTCCCTGCGAGAAGGCAACCGGTACCTGCCTGGGCTGCGCGCCTGGGTCGGTTATAAGACCGGTGTCGTTCTCTATGACCGGCAAGACCGTCTACATGGAGAAGGCAAACTCACCTTCATGAGTCGGATCAAGTATGCGATGGATGCGATCACCAGTTTCAGTTACAAACCTCTTCGACTTAGTTTCGGGTTGGCAGGTTTTGCGATCTTCCTGGCTGTCATTCTGGCAACTTGCACGATTTTTTCGAAGAGCGCCGTGAATCCCCTGGGCTACGGTATCGCCGCTGCAATTTTTCTGGTGGGAGGTTTCCTGCTTCTGTGCGTCGGCGTCCTTGGCGAATATCTGGGACGGGTTTACGACGAAGTACGCGGTCGGCCGCTCTCGATCATCAACAAGGTTTACGAGGCTTCGCAGTTGAACGCCGCTCACTTAGACCTGGGCCGACGGGTGGGAGACCGGAAAAAGCCGTTTCGAGTGGCGTAATGGTCAGTGCGCGGTCCGCGGTTGCGATTCGGGACCGCACTCAGCCAGCCCGCGCTCAATCGCCGTGCCCTCTTCGTAGTCGTTCCAGGTTTCAACAAGTAAGAAGGGCAGCGGGCGATCGGCGGGGTAATACCGCCGCCATAACTTCATCGTATCCGCAAAGGTGTTTCCACAGCGCTGAGAGATGTGTCGATTAAGACTCCATGAGGCTTTGCTGTCGTCGAAACCGGCCCAGGCTGCGCCCACGGCAATCTTGTCAGGATACTTCGATTGCATTTTGCGATAGAAGCCGCTCAGGTAATCTTCTCCCCAGTTGCTGCCATCGGCTGCCCACCCTTTTTGACCGGGATTGATCCAAGCATAAAAGCCGTCAAACGCCGCAGGGAAAGAGGTTGATCGATCTTCGTATATGAGCAACGGTGCGGGTGTCCATTTATCGGTTACGGCCCGCACGCGGCTCCAGTTAGTGTGCCCTCCCTTTGGAAATATAAAGATCACAGGGCGTCCGTTGTACATGAGATAGGCTTGATGGCCGGGTGCAGTCGTCGAAAGATAGGTTTCGTGGAACTTGCTGAAAGCCGCAAAAGCATCGTCAGTCGCCTCAGCTTCTTCGTCGTCGGTTTCGTCGTACATCATCGCAACATGAAAGTTCTTTTCGGCGGCGATGCTCTGGATCAGGGCATAGCTGCGATCGATAAAAGGCTCGCGATCGCCATACCAGTCCACTACAAAGCCCGAAATTCCCAGCTCCTTGGCCTGGTCAATCTGTTTGCGTATCACGACTGGGTCCTGCGAGGAATAGCCGACCGTAATGTGCCTGGGATGTCCAAACCAAGGCTCATAAACTGCCAGAACCTGCGGTGAGGCCTCCGCCGTCGGCAGACTTTGGCGTAAGTCCTGGCGCAAGCCGGGATGGGCGCATCCCTCCAACAGAAGAAGAAGCGCCAGTACGGAGGTTAGCTGGTAACGAACCATCATAGGGGATCTGATCTGGTTAGAGTTGGTAATGGCACGTCGGGTTGTAGCGGCGCCAGAAGCTATGTGAACCGCTCGCATCATTCGCAAGCAGCGGGTTGGTTGCTTCCCGCATCAGAAGTGCTACCGCATAAGAGGAATCCTGTCCACGAGCGTTTCGCAAGACGACGCGCCGGGCCGTCCGGATGGGATTTGTCCCTCATTGAGATTTCATTGGTTAGGTAACTGGAGCCTCGACTAACTTGGTGAATCGTCCGAACTCGGAGTCGAGGACTCTCCAAGCCCGCGTTTTGTCGGGAAGCGCCGTATTGCTCACAGGATCGGGGCTGGCAACCGCGATCAATTTTGCCTACAACATTGCGGTTGCTCGTTTTCTTGGTCCAACCGGCTTTGGTCACGCTACCGCGGTCTACACTTTTCTAGTCCTGATATCGGCGGTTACACTTTCTTTCCAAATTGTTTCCGCGAAGGTGATTGCGCAACAGAACTCTCTGGAAGGCAAAAGCGCAGTCTACCGAGGATTCCACAGAAGCGCATGGACGTCGGGCATCGTCGTGGCAATGCTATTGCTGCTGTTTCAGAGAGCAATTGCGAGCTACCTCAACCTGCCTGGTCCGATCCTCATAGCCTTGCTCGCAGTGGCGGCAGCCTTTTACGTCCCTCTTGGAACCCGTCGGGGGTTCATTCAGGGGGCCTATGGCTTCCAGCGACTCGCTATCAATCTCGTTCTGGAGGGGTTGGTACGACTGGGAGGATCTCTCCTCGTCATCAGCCTGGGCTTCGGCGTCCCCGGTGTAATTGCGGCCAACGCTGCCGCCATTGCAGTCGCCTACTTTGCTGCCGCACCTAAACTCGCGGTCGCGGTTCCAAACCAAGTCCATCTTCCCAGCGCGTTTCGCGAGGCGCTACAGGCGATCGTCTTTTTTGCCGGCCAGGTGCTCATCAACAATTGTGACATCGTGTTAGTAAAACATTTCTTTCCTCCGACAGCGGCCGGGCTGTACGCTGCGGTGGCACTTGTCGGTCGGGTGATTTTTACCTTTTCTTCAGCGGTTGTAAACACGATGTTCCCGCTGGTAGCAGGTATTCGCCAAGAGGAAAGAAAAGATCACCGCGTCCTCGTAACGTCTTTACTTCTCGTTGCAGCAATCGGCTCTGCATTAGCACTCGGCCTCCGTTTGGCCCCGGCTGGGATTTGGACGACGTTCTTCGGCCCTCAGTTCGCGATAGCCGGGAAATACAGTCTTCCCTATCTACTGGCTTTGTATGCCAGCGCGACCGTCGTTTACTCGCTGAGTGTTGTCATCATTGCCTACGAAATGTCATACAAAATCGCTAATACAAGCTGGATACAGCTCGCTTTCAGCGGCGTTCTCATCGCGGGCATCTGCCGGTACCATTCTTCGCTGCAACAAGTCATCTGGATACAACTGGGGCTGATGCTGGTTCTACTCATCATTGTGGCAGTCCCGTTTTTCTTCAATTCGTTGATCAGCGGCCGAAATACGCAAACGGCCGGGACCTCTGCGTCAATTAGGGTCATTCGACGAATTTCAGAAAACGAGGTTATTGCGGAATTCCTGAGGAGCGACTTCGACAATCCCGCATTCGAGGAGTATCAGGAGACTCTTCGCGAATTAGTGAGGACACCACACCTCGACGATGCTTGCGAAAATGCAAAACGCCGCGCTCTGTTGTTTATTCGACACGCCCCATTGTGGAGAGAACTGCCGAGAGGAACGGAATGGTTTGAAGTGGAAGTACAGACAGCGGGCCTCGCCCAGATTCGAGTCTTTCCACGGGCGCAGTGGCGAAAGTTCGCGCAGGGTAATTTTACTATCACGACCGTTACCGAACGTATGCGCACGTTTAGCAGCCGCGATGTCGCCGAAGAAGCATTTCTGTCGAAAATTGCTGCGCTCCGCGATGCGATCCGCCAGGATACCGACCCGGGCGCCGTGCTCCTCATCGGTGTCAATGAAAATGAACCGTTCACTGTACTGGACGGAAACCACCGGCTGGCAGCGGCAATCCTGACCTCGCCGGACGCCGTGCGGAGGTTTCGGTTCCTGTGCGGACTCTCGCCGAGGATGACGGAGTGCTGTTGGTACAAAACCAATGTAGCGACGCTTTTTCGTTATGGGACAAACCTGGTAACTCATTTCGTGCATGATCCCGAGGCCGACCTCGCCGACCTTTTGCGAAGCTCCTCATGAGCGAAACGCGCACTTCGGCTCGCTCTTCAATTTGCCCTTCGGCCTCTAGCGCAATACCTTGTGCCCTATACCGACAGAACAGGATAGATTCCGCGCCAGTCGCTGATTTAGGGTTACTAAGACGTAATTGTATTTGGGAGCCAACCATCTTTCTTCCCCGTGGGTGGGAAGTTGGCATTCTCGGAATTTGGGATCATGACATTGACAAGTGGCAGACATGTGCCGGTGAGGCAATTACCGGAGAAATTCGGCGTCAAACAAGGCCGCATATTTTTTCGCGAGGTAGAGTCTTGCTTTCAGTCGGACCGTCCTCGTGTGGTGCTAGACCTTTCCAAAGTACGGCACATCGACAGCGCTGGAATTCAAGTGTTGCTACGCTGTCTGGAGGAAGCCATGAAGCGTAATGGCGACGTCAAACTTGCGGCCATCCCTCCGGCAGCCGCATCGATGCTCAAACTCACCAGAGCAGATCGTCTCTTCGAGGCTTTTGACAACGCGTCTGACGCCGTGCTCAGCTTCCACCAATTCCCGGCAAATGCTTTCCGTCAACCTCTTGGTCAGGAGTATTCAATTCTCACACCCGTGGCGCAACGTGATGGCTTTGGCAATGGTCGGTCTGACTCGCGGAAAGGCTCTGCGGAATCGGAGCTAACGTCGAAGTTAACAATGAGAAACCCGGCTCACTGGTTGAGGCGGCAAATCGCCGGCTGCCTGGTGGTGTTAATGCTTACACCGTTTGCATTCGCAGCCCAATCTGCACAGCAAGGGATGACCACCGATCAGCAGGCTGATGGCGCATCCTCCGCTAAGCCAAAGCCGCAAGAGTCCGATACCAGCGCCAAGAGGGTTAGCGTCGAAACATCCCAGGCTGAAACCTTACCCAACAGCCCTGGATCAGTACCTTCGCAAGTGGGAGATGACAACTTTTTTTTGGCTAGTGGGCAACAGGCCTCTTTGAAACCGGAGCAGAACTTCACACAGGAACCGGAAGGTACGGCTGTGGCACAGCCCGTAATTGCAACCGGAGTTGCAGCTTCCAGGCCAGCCGGAGCAGCGATTGCGCCGGCAAAACAGCGGCGTGCTCGTTCCATACTGATCAAAGCTGGCGTCATCCTGGGCGCAGGCGTTGCCATTGGAACGGTTGTGGCATTATCCAGTGCCAGTCCCAGTCACCCCCACTAACAGCCAGGAAGTTTTCCGGCAAGAAACTGTGGCAGTATGATTCGCAAAACCTCCGGCACCCGGCGCCCCAGACTTGTAAGTTTTTCTGGCATTGACGGCGCTGGCAAAAGCACGCAAATCAAAGCTCTTCAATCCCGGCTAACCGACATTGGCGCCCGCGTCTTACTGGTTACATTCTGGAACGATGTTGCGAGGCTAACGTGGATCCGGGAAACGACCAGCCATACTCTATTCAAGGGCGATAAAGGGGTTGGAACTCCAGCCCGGCCGGTAAGCCGACGAGATAAAAACGTCCAGTCATGGTATATGACAGCGCTGCGACTCGGTCTTTACTTCGTGGATGCTATCTCGCTCCGCTTCGTGGTACAGAAAGCGCTAAGAGCGGATGTGGACGTTGTAATCTTTGACCGTTATCTCTACGACGAGCTCGCGAACCTGTCATTGCGTAATAGCATCGTGCGAGCTTATGCTCGGCTGACGCTGTTGCTGGTCCCGAAACCGCATGTCAGCTTTATAGTGGATGCAGATCCGGTTCAGGCTCGCGCACGAAAACCTGAGTATCCGCTCGACTTTCTCCATAGCAGCCGTGATTCCTATCTGGCTCTGAGCGATCTGGTGGGCGGGATGACAATCCTCGCCCCGCAGTCCGTCTGGGATGTCGAGCGCCAGGTGTTACAAGAGGTTCTTGAGACGCTAACTCCCGACTCTCCGCAGGACAGGCCAGCTGAGAAGGTTGCTGGTGAGAAGCCCGGCGTCGCTGCCATGCCTCTGTGCCCCTAGTTGCCCAGCTCCGTCAAACTCACGTTTCTAAAGTATTCACTCAGCGATTTGCCGCTGGCGCTGATGTCGAGCTGCATCTGAAGGCCGCTGTCGTTGCCCCAGCCTCCGGGGAGTGGACCGGACGGATAGGTTAGGCTGAACTGTGTGTAGTCTCCATCCACATTCAGCATGTCGTAATATTCGCAAGGGAAACCGTCGCAACTCGCATCGCCGTCGACGTGATGATAAAACCACTGAATGCGATGCCAACCCGCTCCGAGGCTGCACGTCCGCGTCGTGTTGACCCACTGGCCATGCAACTGGTCCCACACCTGCCAGTATCCATGGTTGACGCATTCCGATCCCCACATGAATTCGTAGGGACTGTTGAAGGCAAAAGTGTCAAACTCCAGCGCTTGCGCATTATCCACCGTTTGGCTGGAAAGGTAGACGTTCCACTCCGCCACTAGATAATCGGCTGTGGTCGCGCCGATTTTCTGAACAAACAGAGCATTGGAATATTCCGGGCCACTGATACCCAGTAGGAGATCGCCGTCAAACCCCTTCGTGGTCACGATCTCATTAATCGTACTTGTTGGTGTGTTCTGTCCGCCCGGATCGCATGACGGGTAGACGCAAGTCGTAAACGGGTTCTCCTGCATATTGGTTGCCGCTCGAAATTGCGCCGAGCAGACAACGGCGGAAAACAAGATAAACGCAATCAGCGATTTCATCGAATTTGTCCTAATTAAATGATATTGATCGATCGCTGGCCCAACATCCGTTCTCTCTACCAATAGGTGAGACTTAAGTTATCCAGGTATGTGGTATTCGCCGACTGCTTGTAGTTTCCGTCCATCTGGTAGTTGACGGTTATGCCATACCAACTGGGTGGCACCGTGAAAGGGGCATAGGTTTCGTTGATGTTGGCGGTCACACCGTTCAGCGTGATCGACTGATAGACAAGGTTATTGTTCGATTCCCGCTGGAATTGGAGGGTAAGATGGTTCCAGCCATTGGCGAGACCACACGAAGCGCTCGTTTTAGCCCATTCCTGAGTCACGTTGTTCAAGACATCCCACTCCCCTCCGCCGAGGTGGTTGCATTCTGTGCCCCAGAACATTCCGATTCCATCCATATACATGGCAACATCAAACTCCAACACTTGAGTCACAGCAGCATTCGTCACATAGAAGTCGGTGTCATAGATGAAGTTATGGAGACTCGGAATAAGCGTGTGATTATTGTCAGGCAGTCCCTGAGTTGAGAATTGGCCAATCACCGGGTTGTACCAGAGAACAACACCGTAAGGAGTCGTTCCACTAGTATTGAATTGGGTTGCATCCCCGCTTTTTGATGGCGATTTGATTCCATAATCGGTCGACCACGTGAGCCCTGAGCAGGGCGAACAGTCGGCATAGTCGGGGGGAAGTTGTCCCCAGCTATTCCAGCCCTGATTAGCCTGGAGATTCGAGAGCTTGGGCTCGCTGTTCGTCACCGTGATGTTCAGGTTGGAATAAGCGGCTCCGCCACAGTAGTCCCACTCTTCCACTGTTGTGTTATAGGTTCCAGCACTCAAGCTCAACTGGGTGTTCAGGCTCGCCCCATTTACAACGTAGGTCAGTTTGTTATTAACGTAGATTCCCATCGAAGCTACGCCTTTCGCACAAGTGGCCGTCGTGGCCGTCGCCATGTAACTCACCGGCGCACTCACTTGGCTGCCGCTCGAGGGCGAGCTCACCACTACGCCAGTTTGGCTGCTGACCGTGATCGCCACCGCCGTATAGGTCGCGCCGCCACAGTAGTCCCACTCTTCCACTACGGTGTTATAGCTGCCTGGATTGAAGGGCCAATCCGTGTTCAGGCTCGCTCCATTCACGACGTACACGAGCTGGTTGTCCACATAAAGACCCATGGACGCTACGCCCTTGGAACAGGTGGTCGTGGTCGCTGTCGCCACATAATTCACCGGGGAGCCAACCGCAGCGCCATTATTTGGAGTGCTGACAGTGACATTGGCAAACGCCGAGGTCGCCAGCATCAAAAGCGTAAAAACAAAGCAGTGGGTAGTCTTCATTCAGGGGCTCCCGTGAATCTGGTCTCGAACGCGTGCTTGTGGAATCACAAGTTCTGAAGTGCCTAACAATATGGACTAGGCCCCGACGCGAACGGGACGTTGCCCCTGTCGTCTCGATGATCGATTTCACGATCCGAGATTCCGCAGTGTTGCCCAAACAGTAATACAGCGTTCTGGGTATGGTCAATCAGAAATGTATTGACATTGCCACTCAGAAGTACATCGTCCTTTGCGCGATGATCGGGAGCGTTGCGCCGAGCAGCTGTCGACACGAGATTCGGGGCTTGCGGAGCAACTCGTGGTAAAGATTTGGCAACTAAAAGCCGTCTCCGGAAGGCAGCGCGCGAGGCCGATGTCGTTGCGCTTTCCCGTCCCGCCGTGGGGTTCTTCACGCTAAATTTCGGTCTTTCTGGGACTGCATTTCTTGAGGATTGGCCAAATGACCCTTCGTCGCCGCTGCCTGCCTTTCATTATCGTTTCTTTGTTTTCTTTCGTACTCGTGATCGCGAGCACAGGCTGCGGGGGCTCTTCGAGCGGCTCTACGCCCCCGGCCAAGACACTCAAGTCGGTCACACTAGCGCCCTCCAGCGCGAGCATCGCAGTGGGCGCTACGCAGCAGTTCGTCGCCACGGCGACCTATAGCGATGGTTCGACTGCCAATGTAAGTTCGACCTCCAGTTGGACGGCGGCGCCTGCGTCAGTCGCGACTGCAAGTGCGAGCGGCCTGGCCACAGGAGTAACTGCCGGCTCGACCATGATGAGTGCATCGTTCAGCGGAATGACCGGAAATGCGTCACTTACTGTGACCGCAAAGGCCCTCACATCGATCTCGGTTGCCCCCGCCAGCGCGAGCATTGCAGTCGGCGCTACGCAGCAATTCGCCGCCACGGCAACCTATAGCGATCACTCGACCGCCAACGTGAGTTCGACGGCCAGTTGGACGTCCGTGCCTGCATCAATTGCAACTACAAGTTCGAGCGGCTTGGCAACAGGCGTAGCTGCTGGCTCGACCGCGATAAGTGCATCGCTAAGCGGGATCAGCGGCAGCGCATCGCTAGCCGTGACGGCGACGGTTAGCGGAGGAGCGAACGTCACAATGTGGCATTTCGATGCTCAACGCACCGGGTTGAACCCGAACGAGCAATTGCTGTCGCCAGCCACCGTAACTCCTAAAACCTTTGGCAAGCTTTTTTCTTACTCGTTGGACGGGTACGAGTATGGGCAGCCGTTGCTGGTGTCGAACCTGGTCATCAACGGTGGCACGCACAATGCGGTATTCGCAGCGACCGAGAACGACAGTGCGTATGCCTTTGACTCCGATAATTACAACAACGGTATGCCGTTGTGGCAGGTTTCGTTGCTCCAGACGGGCGAAACTCCGATGAAGGATGGCCCTATCCAACCTGTACAGGGCGTTACCTCAACGCCGGTAATCGATCTGACGTCGAACACGATATATGTGGTTTCGACGCAAACACTAACTTCAACGGGCGCCTCGACCTTCCGCCTCAATGCGCTGGATATCACCACAGGGTCCCAAAAGTTCGGCGGGGCGGTAACCATTAAGGCTTCGGTTCCGGGTACGAACTCTGACTCGCAGAACGGCGTCGTCTATCTAAATACATCCTGCGTCCAGCGCGCGGCCCTGCTCCTAGCCAATGGCACGGTTTACATTGGTTTCGGCGGTTGTCATAGCGGATGGTTGCTGGCCTACAATGCGACGACCCTGGCTCAAACTGGCGCTTTCAATATGAGTCCTAACATGAACGGTGAGGGTACGTATGGCGGTGCGGGGGGCGTGTGGATGGGCGGCGGCGGCCCGGCTGCCGATGATAACGGTAACATTTACGTCACGACAGGCAACGGCCCTTGGGACGGGCAGACGTCCTGGGGCGATTCGGTGATGAAGTTTTCGAGCAACGGGCAACTTCAGCTGCTCGACTACTTCACGCCCGACGATTATCACTACATGAATTGCAACGACGCCGACTTGGCGTCGGGCGGCTTGTTGCTGATTCCAGGTAGCACCGAAGCGCTGGCGGCAGGAAAAACCGGAAAGCTCTATCTGGTGAACACGACCAACCTTGGCCATGAGCAGGCTGATGATGTGGGAGCGACGCAAACCGTGCCCGGCGTCTTGTCTGACCAGGGTTACGACCCGTATCCGGCAAGTTGCACCGACAGCCAGGGAACATGGACCACGGACGTCAATTCCTACGAGTTCTTCTCGACGGCATCCTACTTTAACGGATCGGTATATGTCGGAATAACTCCGACGGCAACAGAAATACCCGTCGGGATCGTGGAGTTTCAATATTCGGGAACATTGATGCCAACACTGGACAGTGCACCCGCCATGCAGCTCGGCAGCAATGGCACGACCGCTTTCATTTCAGCCGATGGCACAGCCAACGGAGTCTTGTGGGTGATCGATCACGGCCAGCCGCTTCAAAACCAAAATCCAGATGGCGCGGCGCCGACTGCGGCGACACTCCGTGCCTATGATGCTGACAACCTGGCAACGGAACTGTATGACAGTGAGATGAACCCGGGAGATACCCCAGGATACGGAATCAAGTTCACTTCGCCAATCGTTGCAAATGGGAAAGTCTATATTGGGACCGGCCATGATCTGGTGACAGTGCCAAATCCGAAAGGTGAATTGGACGTCTACGGTTCGAAATAGCACCGCGGCTCGCGAACACTCCCGCTATCGTCGACGGGTTGGCGAAGCACATTGCCAGAGTGGCGAAGCACTACGATCCGTGTGTTTTCAATTCCTGCGCTTTCAATTCCTGGACAACGCTTCAATCTACTTGCTCGAAGCTGAGTTTATGGTAATCGCATTGGCCACATAGCGACCGCCGTCGAACTCCGTGGTTACCGTCACATCCGCCCCTTCGTGGAGATCCCGGCTTATCGGTAAGCGCGCAGAATCAAAAACTATCTGATAACGTTTGTCGTCGCGTGGATCAATCAGCGCCAGCAGCCCGGAGTGCAAGTCAAGGGACGCGATGTTGCCAACGAACACAAATGTAGCTCCCGGAGTCGCCAGGATAGAGATCTCGCTCGCCACACCGTGGCCCTTGTTGTCTGAGCGGAATTTGACTGAGATCAGCGTCCCCTTGGCCAGATTCAGGTTCGGATCCAAATCTACATCCAAAGATCTCATGTCTGAAGAGCCCTGATTCGAGGCTGCCTGACCCGAGCGAACAATCGCGGCGCCGGCAGGCACGCGCAGTTTGACCGGTTCACGAGATAGATCGTTAAGAATGGTCAATTCATGCTCGGCGGGATTGTAGTTCAGCACCTGACCCTGGCACTCGCCTTCCGGCAATAGCGACAACATGTGAATGCTGCGCGCAAAGACGGTCGTTCCGTCGAGCACGGTCTCAACCGAGATATGGTCGCCAGCACGCAGATCGCGCACGGAGGTTCGCAGTCCATCACGGTAGACCTGAGTACGGGCGTCGAAAAGAACCTTTAGCGATTTACCACCATAGACATTCAGCGTGAACTGGTCGCGAACCGTATCTACTCCACGGATCGCGCCACCGATGACGGTGCTCTTTCCGCGGGGCGTTGCGGGCAGATCGGACAGAGCAATGGATGCCCCTTCCACTCTTGCTGCAGGCGGATCGCCGGGATCCTGTGCTGACTTTGAGACTGCGGACGACGAAGACACTTGCGCAAACGCCACGCTGCTGAGCATGGCTATGGCTAATAAACGACTCATTGAGCACACCTTTTTCTGTTACCTAGATTGTCGGCGTGTATTGGATGGTATGAAGTGCAAAGGAGTGGCCTCAAAAGTCTTTTCGCGGGCAAATACGTCCCTTTTAGCCGGACAACGCATTCCGGCCCAGCGCATCCAAATTCAAGCTCACAAGGCTACTCCAGCAGATACTTGGGGAAGGCGAAAACCAACCATGTTTACTAAACGACTAAGCTTACTAGCGCTAACTGCCGTTATAGTCGCCTCGGGGTCTCGGATTGCCTGGGCGGGGGATATTAAACTTACCGTCCCCAAGCGAAGCCAACTTACTCGCGTGCAGAGTCTCAATCGCGAAGGCGTTGACGCCGTTCGTAAGCAACAGTTCGAAAAAGCGGAAACGCTCTTTTATAAGGCCTATCTTTTCGATCCCGCTGATCCTTTTACGCTGAACAACCTGGGCTACATTTCAGAACTGCAGGGTAAGTTGGAGCGCGCGCAAAAGTTTTATGCGCTGGCATCGGAACAGGCCAATGATGCTTTCATCGACCGCACCAATGCGAAGCGCTTGGAAGGCAAGCCCATGCGAGACGCATTCGACAGTCTCCAGGACATGCCGATGCAGGTCAACCGCCTGAATGTTGAGGCGATTCGGCTTTTGTCAGAGAATCGCGCTCCGGAAGCCGAACTTCTTCTGCAACAGGCATTGGCGATCGATCCGAAAAATACATTCACGCTGAACAATATGGGAGTGGCCAAGGAAGAGCGAGGCGATTACGACGAGGCGCTGAAGGATTACATGGCGGCCGTTGATTCGCAATCCTCGGAGCGGGTCGTTGTCACATTGAAACGGGCCTGGAGAGGAAAGCTGGTCACCGCGATGGCCGCCGATAGCGCCAAAAAGCTGCGGGAGCACATACAAAACGCGTCCACCGATCCGGCGCGGGCTGCCTTACTTGCCGCGCGCGGAGTTTCAGCGACGAATCGCAATGACTGGCCAGAGGCGAGGCAAGACTTCCTCCAGTCCTATTCTCTTGATCCCCACAACGCATTTTCCATCAACAACGTCGGTTATATCGCGGAAAAGGATGGCGACCTGGAGACCGCGGAGTTTTTCTATGCAAGAGCCAAAAAGGCTGAAGATGCCAATGACCGAGTTGGACTCGCGACTCGACGCTCCGCGGAAGGAAAGCATCTTTCGGCAGTCGCCACCGAAAGCGACCAGAAAGTTGACAGCAAGCTTGTCCAGGAAAACCTGATGAGGCGCCGCCAATCAGGCCCTGTCGAACTGAAGCATCGCGACGGCACGCCGGTAGTGGAATCCACGACGCCTCCAGAAGCGCAATCCTCAGTTACCTCATCGGCCGTGTCCCAATCACCAGTGTCACAGCCACACCAATAGCAATTATGGATTCTTACAAATATGAATAACACAATTTTCCCGATTGGTTCGAGTAAGTCGCTGACTATCCTTTCCCGTCTGCTGTTGCCCGGCCAATTTGACGTACCACCTCCGTCCACGGCTGCAGAGTTGAATATGGACATCGCGGAAATCAGCCGGGAAGAATTCGACGATATGCTGGCACTGGCTAACTCCCATCACGTGGTGATGCGCGGGTTAGAGGTTTTTCTCCAGATCATTCGTGACATCGGTGACGAGGTCCGTGCAGAGTGGGCGGCAAGCGCGCTCGCTGCGGAACATGCGCGTATCGAAAAGGCGATCTCCTTTCTACAGCCGATTTGTGCAACGTTCCAGGCGGAAGGATATGACGTCACGGTCATCAAATCGCTCGATCACTGGCCCGACCTCGGCAGTGATCTCGATCTCTACACAAACGCAAGCTCGGCGGATGTACTCCAACTGATGACGCGGAGTTTCGAAGCACAAGTTGCCTCCCGCAGCTGGGGAGATCGCCTGGCGCGCAAATGGAATTTCGTTATAACCGGACTACCCGAGGCCGTTGAGATTCACATGGGCCGCCTCGGCCAGACCGGAGAACAGGTCGCAATCGCCGCGTCGTTGGTCAGACGCGCCCGGCTTGTTCCGGTTGGAACCCACATGTTTCGGGTGCCCGCTGCAGAGGACCGCTTGATGATTTCGACCTTGCAACGAATGTACCGCCATTTCTACTTCCGGTTGTGCGACATTGTCGATACTGCGGCGTTGTCCGAAACCGACGCGATCGATTACGAGGATCTGCGCTTCTCCGCCAAAAGTGCGGGCATCTGGAAAGGTGTGGCGAGTTACCTTGCAATTGTGTCGGACTACTTGGAAAACTACCGCGGCAAAGGTCTTGCTCTGCCGCCGTTCGTGAAGGCCGCGGCGAGATTTTCTGGTGCTGATGTTTTCTTCAGCCGAGGTTTCCTGCGCATCCCGATTATGCCGCAATCCGCCAAGCTCTATGGCTCGCAACTAACTACCCTATTGTTGAATCGGGAACTAAAGAACAGCGTCAGACTTAGTTTGCTGCCCTGCCTGGCCACAGTTGCCGTCGTAGGGCAGAAGATCACGGGAAGCGATAAGGGAATCTGGTAGGCAGATGATCCGACAATGCTGCGGTCTGGTTCTATGACGTGGTTGCGTGATCCGGCTCTCTGATCCGGTTCTCTTATCTATGACTAGATAAGACTCAGCGGCGTCTGCTACTACTCAGCGGACAGTCTCGCCCGCGTAGTATCCACGGCGAGTGCGAACGCTTAGTTTTGCGTGGCTTGCGGTCTGCGCTCTTACCTCGATTACGCGGTATCGGGCATCTTCACTGTGATTGGTTGGGTGATATCCGATTATGTACTGACTATGGATGTCGCGTGCCACGGTCCGAGTGATGTCGTCAACTTCGTCCAGGCGTTTTGGAAAAAAGGCAACTCCGCCCGTGCTATCAGCCAAACTCTTTAAGGCTCCAATATCAGGCCGCTGCGGTTCATCTCCAAGCAACCCAATGGCATACAGCGTCGGTCCATTCACCTGCTGCAAGCGGCGCATCGCCTCTTGTAACGTCTCCTGACTGGCATTGTCCCGGCCATCGGTGATCACCAGCAGAACCTTTCGCTCCACTCGCGTATTGTTCTTTAGATGGACTGCGGCGGCAACGATGGCGTCATAAAGCGCCGTGCTGCCTTGCGCGGAGACCTTCTGCAGAGCTTGCTGGAGCAGGTCGACATTCGACGTGAAGTCCTGGTCGAGATATGAATCCTGGCTGAAATTAACCACAAACGTTTCATCGTTCGGACCACTGGCGCGAATCAGATTCAGCACTCCCTGATTCACCTTTTCTCGCTTTTCGCGCATGGAGCCGGAGTTGTCGATGACGATGCCTAATGCCACCGGCACGTCATCCCGGCGAAATGAGGTCGTCGCCTGTGGCACTCCATCCTCGAACACCGCAAATGCCGGTCGGCCGAGATTGGTAACCAGCCGTCGCTGGTCGTCTACTACGGTTGCGTGCAAAATCACTTCGTGTACTTCTGTCTTGAACACGAAGATGGCGCCCTGATCATTCGCCGGCGGCTGGGCGTCCGGTTGCTCCGGCGTTGTGGCGCCGTTGCTCTGAGACGCAGGCGCAGCATCGAGTACAGTGACCGCTTGCGCGATGCCGGTTGCGCTACGAGGAGCCGGACTCGAAGGAGTAACTTGACCCTCGACTTCAATGGCCGCCAGAGTGAGCAAGAAGCACATGCCGACAAGCATCACGCGGCCGCGCCACGGCTGGAGATTGTTATTGCTGTCGTTGTTATGGCTATCGTTTGTCCTAAACCTCATAAGTGTCCCATTCAGAAACCTGACGCCAGATACCTTGCCGCAATACTTTGTCGAACTCTAACCTGTTCAACTATCCGTAGCGCGCCCGCGCTAGGGGAGCTGGTTCAGATAGCAAGCGCCGCTGGTATTTTGAGCTGGCGGATTCGGAGGAGTTATCCAAGGGGGATTACTGAAATCAAAGAACTCGCTCATATCGATCTGGGCAGCATCCCGCTTGGTCAAAGAGGGTACATTGAAAGTAGTTTCGATGAGCTTCAGAATCGCAGTCGTATCGGCCACGTTGTGCGAGACGTAGTTCTTCTTCGTATACGGCGAGACGACGATCAGAGGCACGCGATAACCGGTATAGACAAAGTCGCACGTCGGCCCCGTGGCTGTCGTACAAATGTCGCCTGGAAGAAAATCTACTGGCTTAATGCCATCCGGACTGACGGCCGACTGCGGAGAAACGTGGTCGTAGAGACCGCCGAATTCGTCGAAGGTAAGAATGAAAGCCGAATTTGTCCAGTAACTGCTCGTCATCAGCCCATCGATGAGCGACGATACATACTTGGCCCCAAGTTGGATATCATTCGGCTCCGCATCGGAGTTTGACGGATGTTCATCCCCTCCCGCGTCCGTTGCCGGCTCAATCTGAGCGACTTGCGGCAAAGTGCCCTTTTGCAGATCGGTAAAGTACTGAGATATAGGAGCGATGTTATTGGGATACTGAGTCGGGATCGTCTGCCCCCATTGAAAATTCTGCACATAGCTTAAGGTGAGCAGGCAGGTAGGATCGTAGGGCGGCCCGGAGCACGGGCTTCCGGTGGGGTCGACATAAATCTTCCAGGTGATACCCGCAGCTTGGAGCTCCTGAAAAATTGTCGTTGCCGTCAGGAGCGCCGTGTCTTCAAGATCTGTGCCCAGCGGATACGCATAGCCCTGCGATGTACCTGCGATAAGATACTCGCGGTTCGGTTGGGTGCGCGACATGGTTGGGTTGAACCATCGGTCCGAGGTCGCAAAATTCGAAGCCATGAAATGGTAGTAGTTAAGGTCACCGCCATCGTAATACCCCATAGCCCGAATACCATCAACGTCGTTGAACGGTGGAACGTCGGCCCTGGCATCGTGCCCTGCAGTCCAGACGAAACCATTCAAGGTGGCAGGCTGCAGACCAACCTGATCGTTGTAGTCCCAATCCACATGACTTTCATTCCAGGAAGGGCTCGGGTTTTCTATACACTGAGTAATCAGATGATATGAAGTAACCAGGTTACTCGGATCAAAAATGCAATCGCTCGGCGGAGGGTTATTCGGATTGCAACCTGGGATAGCCAATGGGGGCCCATAGAGCGGCGCTATGCCCGAGGTCGGATTGAACTGAGGCAGACCGTCGAACGACTGGTCCGGATAGCCATTCTGCGCCCAGTACTGTCGCATGTCCCCAAAGTAGTGATCGAAAGAACGATTCTCCTGCGCCAGGAAAATGATGTGCGTGAGAGTGCCGACGCTTTGGGAAGCGTTGAACGTCGCGATTACTTGCTGGCTCGCGCTCATTGTAAGTGTGCAGGTCGAAGCGCCGCCGCTGCAGTCGCCACCTGCCCAACTCACAAAAGAAGACTTCGCCGCCGGAGTCTCCGTGAGCGTCACCTGGGTTCCGACGTTAAAGCCGGCACTGCATGTTTGTCCGCAATTGATGCCGGACGGGTTGCTCACGACGCTACCGGTGCCCGTGCCGCTCAAGGTCACAGCCAGCGAAGGCAAGGCGCTGAAGGTACCGATAACAGAAGTGGTTTTCGTCAATGTTACGGTACATGAGCCGACGCCGCTGCAGGCGCCCGACCACCCCGCAAAAGTGGAAGTCCCCGTCGGAGCTGCGGTGAGCGTCACCGCCGTCCCGCTAGCGAAGCTCGCACTGCATGTTTGCCCGCAATTGATGCCGGACGGGTTGCTCACCACGCCACCAGTGCCCGTGCCGCTCAAGGTCACAGCCAGCGAAGGCAAAGCACTGAAGGTGCCGATAACAGAAGTGGTTTTCGTCAATGTCACGGTACATGAGCCGGCACCGCTGCAGGCGCCCGACCACCCCGCAAAAGTGGAAGTCCCCGTCGGAGCTGCGGTGAGCGTCACCGCCGTCCCGCTAGCGAAGCTCGCACTACATGCTTGACCGCAATTGATACCTGAGGGATTACTGCTGATCGTCCCTCCCCCAGCACCGGCTGCCTGGACACTAAGTTGAAAGGATTCGGGCGGAGGCGTGGTGCTGCTCGACCCTCCCCCACAGCCATAAAGCACAAGGGATATCGAACTTAGACAGCAAACGGCGATACAGCATCTGAACCTGGGCATAATGACTGCACATTCTTTTGTCAACTGGACGCGGTTTCGATGGTGTTAGTGGAGCCGGGGTTGTACTAACCGCGTGGGATTATGTGCCCAGAATTCGCTTCTTGGGCGGGAATGGGTCGAGAATTCCTTGGCGATCTGGACGATAATGCGCGAGGCATTTTCATCGCTCGATTCCGATTTTGCAGTATCTACTTCACATCAGTATTTTTCCTGCTGAAGCGCTCTTCGATACTCGACACGAACTTCGGCGTGTGCGCTTTTAAGATTTGCTGGATACCTGGCCCAAACTCGTGAAATACGTTCATTCCCGCGTCGCCGCCAACCGTCGACCCAAAATCGTTGAATGTCGCCGAAGTGGATTGCATCCGATTTGCGCGGTTGGCGGAATGGAGTGCAACCGACGCCAGTGCCCCAAGGAAATACCGAGTATTCAGCCTTCCTTTGCCGGAGCTGTCACGCGTGACGAAAATCCGCGACGCCGCGAAGGAGGCCCTGCCCATAAGGCGATCGCTGGTCGAAGCCTGATAGCGTGCGTCGCGCTCCAGTAATGACGGATACAGGTACTTAGTCAGGAAAGTGCTGTCCTCTTTTTGAATAAAAACTCTTTGGTAAATTGAAGGTAAGGCGGTCTGCGGTTCGCGAATTACACTTCCCCGTTCCGTTGCGCGTGTTACACCTGCGCTGGCGCCAATCATGCCGCCGAACCCGCGCCATCTCAGTTCTTGTGTTGGAAGCTGCATCGACGGTTGTATCGTCGACCGAGCGTCAGACGGAGCGTCAGGGAATGATGATTTCCACTTCCGTGTTTCCTGATGTTGCACTGCGGTTAAGTTTGAACCGTCGAAATGTAATCTCTGAAATAACTCAGTAGAAGGAGGCTTCTGGCCACAAGCCGCGCAAGCAGCGAATAGAAGGAAACAGCAAGAAATAACCCAAATTTGGGCGGTTTGCGTCAGCATAACTAGGCTCTGCGCGGAGGCAGGAAACTCCTGGGCGCCCCGGTGATTTAACTGGAAGCACAACCCAAAGTAACACTCAATGGGACATACGTCTGAGCAAGAATGCTCACACTCGCAGTGTTATCTTGGCTTTCCGCGCGCTCCCCGAAGGACTATCCAACAGCGAATAAGCGACGCTGAGCCGTATCTTCCCCGTTTGGATGAAAAAACAGCCCGTCCGTCGCATCGCCTTGAGTAAAGATCGAACCCTTCTTCTCTAAAGACACGGTGTCCCTGCCCCGCCCAACGGTTGAGAGAAAGGCATGGGGATTGAAGTCGCGTTTTTTCGTCGCGGTTCTAATTGGCTTTGCCACGGAGCGCGCCCTTGACCGGTGCCGGTCCCGCCACCATCAACTATGCGGGAAACGATCAGCCTAAGCTGCTCAGTAGTGCTCACATTTGGATACGATTCTCCGCAGACCGGCCTTGGGAGACAGGCCTCGATAGACCGGCCTAGGTAGACAGGCCCCAAGTAAACAAGGTATGCACAGCCGCGGACGATCTGAGGGATAACCGGCATTTCCGCGCTGCGCTTCGAATGCGAGCGGATCTGCAGCTACGCAGCCACTGCTTTCTGCATAGATTTCATGAAACTTCCCATGGACTGGGTCAACTGCGCGTCCACCTCGTCCGCAATCGTCATGACATCGGGCAGGAGCAAGCTGAAATCCAGCGCGTTTAGATTATTCTGCAGCGTCCCAAAAAGCGTCACCTGCAGAATTCGTGACTCGTGTACCAGCATCGCGGGAGTATACCCTTGCAGGTATCGTAGCCTGCCGTGGGCTACCGCGGCGGCGGAAAACATCGCGTCGCTGTCCTTCGTAGTGGCGCTCGGCTTGCCCAGGCGCACGACCAGGTCTTCAATCAGCGTACGGAGATGTCCAGTACGTTCGTCATCGCTGAGCCAAAGGTGATTGAGGTCTTTGCTCCGTTTTACCCGTACTAACCAGTCTTCCACCACGCCGGTCAGGCAGCGCTGCAGTATGGCGGCCACCCTCTCTTTTTCCAATCGGACGGCAGGCTTACGATCCATCATTTTTTCGTGGACGAATTCGGCGAGCTTCCCGACTTCAAATGGCTTCACCATAATTTCGTCCGCTTCCAGAAGAATCGCCGACATGGCGCTCTGCACGCCGGGGTAGCCGCTGACCAGCAGCGTAAGTCCGTCCGGTTGGGAGTGGCGCATTGCTGAGATCACGGTAAAACCATCACCCGGATTCGGCATGTGCAGGTCGGTGATCAGCACGTCGAACTTTTCTGTGGCGATCAGCCTCAGAGCTTCGGTCACGCTGGCGACCGCGATTACTTCGAATCCCTTACGTTCCAGAACCGCGGTCATCACTTGGCGGACCCCATCGTCGTCGTCAACCAGTAAGGTTTTATATGCATCGGATTTCTCGGGGGGAGTCATCGATCACTGCCTCTCAGAACGAATCATCGCAGTGTACTCAGGTCTGTCCCTGGAAGATGTGCAAGAGTGAACAGTTATTCGAACCGTTAACAGGCGGCTAGTCGATGTCGAGACTGGACGCGATACTCGCGCGCAAATGTCCGCGCTCCACCGTACAAAAGTGAGCAGTATTGAACAGACGGCATTGCGCACCCTACGTTACGCTTCGACCGAACAAGAAGGGGCCTTGTGCCACAAGACCCCAACAGCAACTCTCCCTGGCGGTGTGGCGTGCTCCTCTCTCCGAGGGCGTTGAGCCACACCGCTATTTATTCATGGGAACGAAGCCAGCACCGGCAGACATATGGGCATAGTGGCCGAAAACGGCACCAAAAATGCGGCAGCGTCTCGCCTGCAAATCAACGCTCCTGCACTGCCTAACTGCTTGTGCCTCTAAAGGGTGAGTGGTGCCCGGAACCGGAATTGAACCGGTACGCCCTGTTAAGGACCCGGGATTTTAAGTCCCGTGCGTCTGCCAGTTTCGCCATCCGGGCAACCGGTTGCGATGGATGCATTTTATAGTACCCGCTGTCCGGTCCACGAAGCACTCTGCTTTTCGCCAAACGTTACCCTTCGCGCACAACGTCCAGCGTCATAGAATATTCCAAGTGCGGAATACGCGGGGCTGATAGCAATCCGTCGAGAAGCAGAGCATGAGGTTGATCTGCGGTCTCTCCAAACTGAAATCCCCGGACGTAACCCCTTCGGCCCTCCTTAACTATGTGCAACCCGGTGCATTGCATTAGAATCTGATCAATAAGGAGCGCGTTGTGCTCGAACCTAGCCTCCTCGCTCCGAAGTGCGCTCCCGCATTTCAAAAGAAAGTTACAGGGGAGGTACAGGTCATGAATCGATTCGGTCTTCGTGGGTCCCTCGTCGCATTTACTGCTCTTCTCGGTCTCGCTCTCACACCCGGTCTTGCATTCGCCCAACACGGCGGCGGTGGTGGTCACGGCGGCGGCGGTGGAGGCGGCTTTCATGGTGGTGGTGGATCGTACGGAGGTGGAGGCTCTCACGGTGGCGGTTCCTACGGAGGCGGCGGAGTTCGCGGCGATGAGGGCGGATTTCGCGGCGGCGAAGGCGCCTCTCGCGGCGGCGGTTTCGAGGGCGGCAGCCGAGGCGGTTACTCGCGCAGCGGCGGATCTGAATCTGGCCGCGGCTTAGGTTCTGCGGGAAGCCGATCTTCGAATATTCGTCCCGCCATCAATGATGGCCAATGGCATTCGTTCGGCAACGGCGCAGGCGCTGGGCACACTACGTCTGCAACCTCGGCGAGTGGAACCCATGGTTCGGCGAGCGCGTCAAACTCAAGTCTGATGGCTCGCAACGCCGGAACATCCGATGGCGCGTGGCACTCGTTTGCCGGGTCGAGAGGTGAAGCTGGCCTCGCCGGCGGAACCCGCGGTGGAGTCTCGGGGTTTGACCGCGGCGGCTACGGCGGCTTTGGCGGGCGCGGCGGCTTTGGCGGGCGCGGCGGCTGGGGCGGCTACGGCTGGGGTTGGGGAGGATTAGGTTTTGGCTGGGGCTGGGGAGCTTGGGGCTTTGGCTTCGGATGGCCCTATTGGGGCTGGGGCGGCTTCTGGGGACCGGCGTGGGGCGCGTGGGATCCTTACTGGTACAACCCGTACTGGTATGCGCCGATGGCCTACACCTACGACTATCCAGATTACAGCTTAGATTGGTCGAACAATCCGCCACCCTATCGTCCGGACGCAGCGCCGTCGACTCAAGGCTCGCAGCAACAAGGTTCCGCAGCCGATTGGATAACGCCCTCGTCGGACAATTCGTTAGTGCTCGACAGTAGTATGTGACGTTCCATTGATGCCTGGAATGATGCCTGGAATCCGTCGTGTCTGAAACCGGTGGTGCCTGAAGTCGTTGTCCCTGAAATCCGCGCCGAAGGCACCACCGAATATTCCATACAACTTTTCACGTGCTTCCGGGTTCAATATTATGCAGGAGTGTTTGAGGAGGAGATCTTGAAAGTTTCGCGCTGCCTTAGCAAAGCAATCGGTTCCAGCAACGTTCTAAAAGCAATTGTTTTTTCGTTCTTACTGGGGGCGTCCGCGTTGGCGTTCGCTCAGCATGGCGCGATGTCTCCGAATCAGGGCGAGCAGGACGGCGTCAGCGTTGGCGGAAATTGGCTCGAGTTCGACTCCACCGACAAGATGACGGGCGCGAACAAAGTGCGCTTCGAGCTCCAGTCCAACAACTATTTCCGCGAAGACAACGACTATAGGCCCCGAGTCAATCTCTATTGCAACAACGGCAAACTCAAACTGGCCGACTTCAATCCGGGTATGCGATTGCTTCCACCGAACCGCCCCGGTTTCTGGGGACAGCCTCAGCTCGAAGTGGAGGTCCGCGTCGACGACACTCACTACTTTAAGGGATGGAACTGGATGCGCGGCCATTTCCTCTCCATGGATAAAGGCACGGTTCGCGGCTTGATGAGCGCCCAGGTTTTCAACATCGCACTCCCCACCCGCAGCGGCCGCCAGATCGCTGAGTTTTCTCCCGCTGGCCTCGATTTCGATCGAGTCAGGAAAGCTTGCGATCTGACTCCGAAGAAACCGAGCAAAGATTAAGCGCGGGAAACCTTCCGCTCCGATACTCGCATCACAGCACGAAAGTCTTTACAATTCTTTTCATCTTCGACCGCTCGGGTGGTTCGAATTTGAGGTGAGAGACATTGAAGAGGATCTTTCGCTCCCTGTCTTGCCGTGGTCTTGGCGTTCTTCTAATTTGTCTAATGGTTGCGCTCGCTCCTTATCTGATGGCTCAGACGCCCGGCAGAGGAGCGTTGGCGGGCACGTTTACTGATCCCACCGGTGCTCCTGTCGCCAATGTCAAGGTCACGGCTACCGGTTCCGATAGCGGCCAAAGGCTGAGCACGGTCACAGGCGCCGACGGCACTTATAAACTCGACAGCCTCGCCGCTGGCAGCTACCGCGTGAGATTCGAGGCTGCCGGATTCAAACTTGTCGAGCTTCCTTCCGCAATAGTCAGCGCAACAGAGACTGCTAACCTCAATACGAAACTGCAAATCGCGGAAATCGGCAACCACATCGCGGTCAACAACACCACTCCGCCATCGCAAGAGAATCTGCCGAATGCGCCTTCCAGCACGACCACCGCGCCTTCTCTCGGCGATCTAGGTTTCCCCACAGAGCAGACCCAGGGAAACGCCCGTCAACAAGCTTTGCTCGATAAGCGAACCCACATGCTGAAAATCCATCAGCGAATGGGATTGATTACGACCGGCCCGTTGATTGCCACCGTGATCGCCTCTATAGGCGCCGGAGGAAAAAATGAGAGCAGCGCATCGCGCGATCTACATGTTGCCCTCGGCAGCTTGACGGGAGATTTATATGGCATCACCGCTTATTATGCGATCCGTGCACCCCGCGTGCCGGGAACTGAAACTCGTGGCCCCATCCGTTTTCATAAGGCCATGGCTTGGATTCACGGCCCCGGAATGATCCTGACACCCATCCTCGGAGCGATGGCCTTCGATCAAACGAACAAGGGTGAAAAGGTTCATGGCATCGCCTCCGCTCATGGTCCAGTGGCGATCGTGACTGCGGGTGCGTTCGGTGCCGCTCTACTCTCGGTGTCTGTTAAGTTTTAGGCTTATGAAAAAAATCATCACGTTGACCCTCGCGTTAGTTCTGGCGCCCGTGCTTTACGCAGCGGACAGCCAGTGGACTCTCGAACAGTCAACGCTCGCTTATCACGTCTCGCACCCGCTGCATTCTACCGACGGCATAAGCCACTCCGCCCGCGGCAAGGGCACATGTCATGCCGGAGAATGCGATTTCCTCATCGCCGTGCCGGTCAAATCGTTTGACTCCGGAGACAGCAACCGCGACCTTCACATGCTCCAAGTTACACGCGGAGCGGAGTTCCCTTTGGTCAGCGTGCGCACGCACCTGCCGGAATCCGCCGCGGCCTCGTCGACCGTCAACGCCGATTTGGAGATTCAATTCGCCGGCCAGACCGCCCAATATAAACAAGTTCCCTTCAAAATTGTGACTCAGGCAGGCGAAACTCATATCACCGGAACAATTCCAGCTACTCTTTCCGATTTCAAAATCGACCCGCCATCGCTCTTAACCATGCCCGTAAAAAACGATATGCCCGTGCGCGTGGAAATGACCTGGAGAGCACAGCAGTAGGGCCCCACCATCCCGGACTTCACCAGTCCGATTCTAGTTCCATGGAGCGTGGCCAGGATGAATAGACCATTTGCATTTTCCCTTTTGCTTGGGTTATTTGCAGCATCGGGGCCTGCGAAGGCCCAGGAGCCAACCTCCAAATTTGAATTCTATGGCGGCTACTACTACGTGCGCTTCAATGTAAACGGCAGCGCCGCCGGTGGCGCATCCTCGGAAACATTCAACGGCAACGGCGCGGGCGTCCAACTCGAGTACAACGCCAACCGCTGGCTCGGTCTAGTGGGAGATATGGCTGGTTACGGGGCGACCGCCACCACCAATGGTGCCTTGGTCGGAGGAGCATTCACCTATCTTTTTGGTCCCAGAGTGAATTTCCGGCGCGAGAAATTCACGCCCTTTGCTCAAGTGCTCTTCGGAGGCATTTGGACCACCGAAGGAATTGGCTACTCGGCTTCCGAAAATAATTTTGCAATGACGGCCGGCGGCGGAATTGACTTCAAAGTGTCGAGCCACGTTTCGATTCGCCCCGTGCAGGCCGAATACTTCCTGACCAAAATTCCCGACAATCTCAATAACCGCCAAAATAATTTACGAATTGGCGCCGGAATCGTAGTACGTCTTGGCAAGTAGCAGTTCGTCAACTTTCACTGTATTCGACCTTGAAAATCGATCCCAGGCCATCCACTGGATCCCCCACCCATCGCGCGAATCCAATAATGGTATCTTTGAATTCGCGTCGGAATTCGTACCGGGAGACCCATGAAGGTCGGCATTACCTGTTATCCAACCTACGGCGGCAGCGGAGTCGTCGCCACCGAACTCGGCCTTGAGCTTGCTCGCCGCGGCCACGACATTCATTTCATTTCTTATTCGCAGCCCATTCGCCTGACCGGCCCCGAACCCAACATTCATTATCACGAGGTCGAGGTCACGCGCTATCCGCTCTTCGAATACCCTCCCTACGACCTGGCGTTGGCCACGCGCATGGCCGAGGTCTCGCAGCTTTACGAACTCGATCTGCTGCATGTGCACTACGCGATCCCGCATTCGGTGAGCGCGATGCTGGCCAAGCAGATGCTCGCGGCCACGCCACCTCGGCGCAATTTGCCCTTCGTCACCACTCTGCACGGCACCGACATCACGCTCGTCGGCCTCGATCGTTCGTATCTGCCGATTACGCGCTTCTCCATCGAGCAGAGCGACGGCGTAACTGCCATTTCGCAATATCTGCGCAACCGCACCATTAGTATTTTCGATATCAAGAATCACATCGAGGTCATCCCAAACTTCGTCAACTGCGACGACTACACGCGCAATCCGAAGTGGAGAGAAAGCCGCATCGAATATGTCTCCAACGAAGAGCGGCTCCTGGTTCACCTTTCCAACTTCCGCCCCGTGAAGCGCGTGCTTGATGTGATCGAAATCTTTGACCGCGTGCGCAAGAAAATTCCCTCCAAGCTCCTGCTGATCGGAGACGGCCCCGATCGTTCACAGGCAGAATGGCTGGCCGTGCAAAAAGGCATTCATGAGCACGTATTGTTTCTCGGCAAGCAGGATCAGATTCGCGAAAAGCTGGCACTCTCAGACGTGATGCTAATGCCGAGCGAACTCGAATCGTTCGGCTTGGCCGCCCTCGAAGGCATGGCCTGCGAGGTGGTCCCGATTGCAACGCGCACCGGTGGCGTGCCCGAAGTGATCGAACACGGCGTCAGTGGATTTCTCGCCGACGTCGGCGACGTCGAAACCATGGCGCGTTACGCCATCGACCTCCTAAGCGACGAGTCCGCCCTGCGCGCAATGGGAAAACGCGCCCGCGCCGCTGCTCAAGAAAAATATTGTTCCAGCAAAATCATTCCGCTTTACGAAGGCTTTTACCAAAAGGTGCTGGAGCAATCGTCGAAGTCGTTATGAGTTCTTCGGCGTCAGGCAGAATCGGCAGCCGCAACCGGATCAGCGTGCCGCCGCCTTCGCGATTTTCAATCATCATCTTCGCCGCATCGCCGTAAAGCACCTTCAGGCGCTCGGCGACGTTGGCCATGCCGATGCCGCCGGCTCCGAATCCATCAGGTTGCACCAGCAGTTGCGCCGCCCCCATGCCCACGCCGTCGTCCTCCACTTCAATCACCAGCCGCGACTTGATCACTCGGCTGCGCACGGTAATGCTGCCGCCTTCGACCTTAGGAGAAAGGCCATGCTTGATGCAGTTTTCGACCAGCGGCTGCAGCAGCATGCTCGGAACCATGGCCTCGAGAGACGCCGGCTCAAGATCTTTGATCACTTTCAGTTTGTCCGGCCCAAATCGCACCACTTCAATATCGAGATAATTGTCGATAAATTCCACTTCTTCGCGAAGCGCAACAAACGAATCCGTACTGTGCAGCAGGCGGCGAAGAATCGTCGCTAATTTCAGGATCATCTCCCGCGCAGTGTCAGGGTCGAAGCGCACCAGCGATGAAATCGAATTCAGCGTGTTGAAAAGAAAATGCGGATTGATCTGATTCTGCAACGCCGCCATGCGCGCCTGTAGCAGCAACCGCTCCTGCTCTTCAAGCTTGATCTGTATGCGGACGCTGTTGAAGATTTTTAGTTCCGTGCCCACCACCATGACCACTGTCAGATAAATCGCGCTTTCGACCAGGTAGCCATTGAGGGTGACAGCGCCCGTCCACAAAAATGGGCTCTCGAGGCTGAAGATGGAGTTTGGCCAGAAGCGCCAAATCTCAGTCTGCAAAAAACGCAGGCCGACAATGGTTACGAAAAAAGCAATCTGCCAATCGAACACCCGCGGCCGCGGCAGGTTGCGGCGAATAATGCGATACAGTGTGAGGTCGATGAAGGGCGAGAACGACCAGATATCCTCCTGCTCAGGAGCGACCTGCCGCAATTGCCCGGCCACAATTCCCGCGAATACGTTCAGCGGCAAACTCGCCCACTCGCCGTACAAAACAGAAGGTATCGAGATCAGCGCGCCGCCGAGCCCTCCCGACAAGCGCCCACCGATCACGCCGAGTAGCAACGCGGTCTCCAGCGACAGGTCGCCGGCGATGAAACTCTTGACGCTGCATCGTATCCAGACACCGAGACCGATCGGGATCGCCATCCACAACGCCAGATAAATTTTGTAGCGCGTGGCGCGCCGCTCGCGGAAGATCAGGCTCTTAAATTCTTTGGAGCGCACCAGTGCGCTCGACAAGGCCGCGGCCACGCCCAGCTTGATCAGAAGATTGACGAGTATCAGCCGCGGTTCCAGCATTAGTAATTTTCCCGATTTCGTCTTGGGTAGGGCGCGGCTTTAGCCGTGCCATCAGCCAATCAAAAGACGCGCCTTTAGGCGCTGAGGGAAGCGCTCTCCTGACTTTCAAGGAATCGGAGATGGCGATTTCCTTGATTGTCCATAAGGACGGCGCATCCTGAATCAGCTTTCGATTCTACCCGCAGCCTCGCGCAAGAGCTGATCGATGTTAACGTTCGAGCCCGCCGGAATTCCGCCCTGCGCAAAATCGCGGCTGCCACCGCCGCGCCCGCCGACGGAAGTCAACACTTGCTTGAGCAATGCGCCCATATCGCTCGAACCGGACGTCCCCGCAGATGCCCGCATCGGTGTTTGCGCAAATACCAAACCGGCAGGCTCGACCGTGCTCGCGACCAGCGCAATGGCCGGAGTCGCGGTGCGTGTCGCCTTCTGCGCAAACAATTTCGCGAAGTTGATGTCGCGATCCGAAAATGCCCGCACCACAATCTTGCGCCCGTTCTTCTCCGACTGCTCGTGGAGCGCGGCGAGGGCCATCAGCCCGGCAAGTTCATCGAGCGCATCGTCTTTCTGTTTGCGCAGCAGCTTGCTTTCCGCGGCACCTTTGCGAATCTGCTCCGGTACATCCCACAACTGCGCCGAGAAGAGCCCTGCGGCCTCGCTGAGCGCACCATAATCGTGTCGCGCCATGCGCACCGCCCGCTGACCGCAAACGAATTCCACGCGAGTTCCCTGCCGCACCTTCTCGGTTTTTCGCAAAAGTATCGACCCGATCTGTCCGCTCGCGCTGACATGAGTTCCGCCACACGCCGACAAATCGAAATCTTCAACCTCGATAATCCGCAATTCATCGCGCTCTGCGGGGGGCAGTTTGCGCAAGCCAAGCTTCTCCGCATCCGCCCGCGAAACATAACGAATTCGCACCGGCCGATTTTCAAACACAATTTCATTCGCGCGCTTTTCAGCGCCAACAATCTGCTCCGAGCTCAGTGCAGACGTCGCCAGATCGATCGAGCAATAATCCTCCGCCATGTGAAACGAAACCGTTGGCATCTGATAGAGCTCAACAAACGCCGCCGAAAGAATATGCTGTCCCGAATGCTGCTGCATGTGATCCTGCCGCCGCTCGCGATCGATGCTGCCGGATACGCGAACACCAACCGCCGGCAACTTCGCCGGTGCTTGCAGGTAATGAAGAACTCTGCCGTCGTCCGCATCCGCAACTTCCACGACCCGCAACCGCTCGGCGCCTTCCAGCGTGAGCCATCCCGTGTCATGCACCTGCCCACCGCTGGTCGGATAAAACGCGCTCTCGCGCAGAACGACCGCCGGACGCGGCTGTTCGGATGTGCCAGGCATAACATCTTCAACGACTGACTCGAATTCGTGCGTGTCAGACGTATCGTAGTAGAGGCGCTTAGTCATAACGGAACGGAACATGACAAAACAAAAAGCCAGGCACCGGCGCTCCACTGCACACGAAAGAGCCCGTTACCGTTGCTTCCTTCCGGACCTGGCGGGGTTGGCGGGAAAACGTCGCGCGGAACCGATGCCTGACTCTACATCTTAGCAAGAGATTGCGGAAAACAGGAAAGGCCGCGCCGGTTTCCTCAATGCGGGCGTTGCCCTCGCAGCGGGGTCGGATTACCCGGCTTCCGATTCGGGCGCGCCCATCGCCACCCTGCATTGTCTGGTCACACGTCAAAGTGCCGCTGGGAAACCGGACGA